>OJMP01000070.1_pt1 | contig 96019 bp, 80 predicted proteins | sample 1597311 | NCBI WGS metagenome assembly OJMP01 (sample SAMEA2452134, study PRJEB22498) | human gut metagenome | biome: human feces; feature: human gut; material: feces | place: Australia | collected 2012 | reverse complement strand
TGAATCATAGAGAAAGGTATATAGCTAATTATAACTTAGTGTTCACTTCTTACTAGAACTACTACTAGACTTTGGTTTATCATATTTGTTCTTATTCTCTTTAGCTATCTTTAATTGATTATCTCTATCTAATGCAGCATTAATCATATCCAAGTCTTTAGCTCGTTTCTTCTCATTTAGTTCAGCTTGTTTTAAAGATAGTTCGGCAGAGTTATCTTGTGGTACAGTTTGTGAAGGTTGATTAGCTAGAGCAGCCATTGCAGCTTCTGTATCCATTCCTTTAGCAAGAAGGTCATAATAACCTTTTATTTCGGCAAGTCTAGCATCTTGTTCACCTTTTGCAGCTATCTGTTCAAGAGCAGCTTTATTCTTAGCATCTTCTAACTGTTGGTCTAGTTGACGAAGAGATTCTTCGTTTTTCTGACGAATCTCTTGATAACGATTAATAGCTAGTTTAAGACTAGATATATTCCCTGAAGTAATAGCTGCAACAGCTGACATTAAATCTCCATTCTGACTAGCATTAAAAGCCCACTCTTTGAGTTGCTCGAACTTCTCTGTTTCTCTATCAGAGTTCTTAGCTTTAACTACATACTGTCCAAGAGTATGATTCTCTACATTAAGAGAAATATATTGCTTTCTATCTGACTTGTCATAATAGGAAGTATCTAACCCGTCAATCCAAGCTAGCTTAGAATTATTTAAGTCTACGATATATTCATCTTCACGAAACTTATCAAACATATAATTGGTAATAACAGTTCCCATTGAACTACGAATAATTGCTTCTTCCGTAGTACCTTTACCAGCACTAGTAGCTATTTGTCCATAACGTTGCGGTGTCATATCTACCATTTCACGTGCACTGGCTTTAATAGATTCAATAAGATTAGATATTTCGGTAATATAACCAGAGATATTAGCATCGAGCATTTTAATAGATTGTGCTTTAGTACTATTAATATCTTCTGCATCATCGTATGGAAATATACCTTCGGCAGCTATATTATATATAGCTTCTTCTGCATCTTCTCCAAATAGAGATTTGGCTGCAACAAGAATAAACATCTTATTCTTAGCTATCATCATTTCTCTATGATAAGAGAATATATTGATTAGTATTTGGAAAGGAGTAAGTATCTCTACAATGGAGAACTTTCCCATTTGAGGAAGAACTTCTTGAAGTCCACAATATTGTAATCTAGCATCATCGTCTATTTGGAAAGGAATAGGTTTAGCACCACCTGGATATATACCGAAACGTTGTCCTCCAATACGATAACCTTCATATATCTGCGGTTTATATACAACAGATATTTCAATATGACCTAGTTCAGGATTAAATTCAAAGTCATCAGGAACAATCATTTCATCAACTAAACCTACTTCGTTAATATACTTTAGTATCTTAACTTGCGCATATCCTCTCCAATTAACATGCCATACTTCTAACAATTCTCCGTTCTTTAATCTTAAATCATAACCTTCTGACGGAAATATCTCACCAGTATCTTCTTTATAGTTCTTACACTTTTCAGGAAAATAATAAGTATAAGAATTAAGACTAAGAGTACAAGTAGCTCCAACAGTACTAGGATTATAATACTTAGTTATAAATTCTAGTTGTTCCTCTGTTAATTCATCAGAGAATTGGTCTATTACCTGATTGTAACTCATTAACATTCTACGAGCTACAATATCATATTTAGATACCATTTGTTCTCCATTAGGAACAGGATACATATCAGTAGTAGGAACATATTCTTTAATTAGTTTCTTACCACGAACAGTATGGAAACTATAAACTTCCCCCGTAGTGATATAGTTAAAATACTCAACCGGAATTATTGTCTCATTGTTAAGAACGTCATCAATAACTTCTAATAGTTGTTGTGCTTGTGCACTTATCTCATCTATATAATTATCAATAAAGTTCTTTTCAAACTCTTCTGCATCACCTGCAAGTTGTGCTGGGTCAACATCTTGTGTTGGTTGTCCTTGAGCTTCTAGTTGAGCATTTTCAGCTTGTTGCTGTTGTACTCTCTTTTGAACTTCTTGTTGAAACGCTATCATAGCTCTCTTAACTATATCTTCTCGAATAGCTGCATCACGAGCCATAATAATTTCAGGATTATTAGCACCAACAATAAATTCATGCTGAGACTTAACATATTCTGATACATAACGACGAACTACATCATTAATAATATCAAGATTTCTTAGAGTAGCAGGAAACCTCTTAAAGTTCTCCTTAGTAGCATTATAAGGATTAAGTGTCTTACGATAAAACTCGTCAGGCATTTCTCCATGAAGTATTTCAAGAAGTTGTTCAGTCTTAGTTCTATCGTTACAAGCTAGTCCAGCAGCAATACAATAATCTATTGTTCTGCCTGCCCAATACTCATCCTTTTCAGAATTAGGGATACGCTGTTTAGGCATATCCCCAAGTCTAACATTTAGCTTTGCATCAATCATAATAATTCGCTTAGTTTAATAAGTATATTAATATACCAATCAATAGCACCCGTAGCTATTACTATAATAAGCATTAACACGAATCCTATCATTCCGCCAAGCAATGTAGCTAAAATATCTAAGAAATCAAACTTTCCTCCCGACATTTTATCTTTAAACTCCATACCAGCGGCAAGACCTGCCACAAACATTATTCCTAACAATCCACATGGAATTGCATAGAGGAAATGTTTTAACCTGTTACTTTCTGTTAACCAACTCATAATTAATAACGTTTACGATTCCAAAAATTTTCTTTTTCTGTTTGAACTCTTTGTCTATGTTCAAGTTGCTTTTTAGCAAACTTATCATTAGCAGCCCATTCAATACCTCTAACAATCATTTCTGATACACGGTCAAAGTTACCAGTATTAGACCATTTCTTTAACTCTAGTACCGACTGATAATCATATATAGTATGAAGAACAAGCATGTCACGTCCGTCTTCAAACTTCCCTATGGGGGAATACAACATTTCCTTCAACATACGCAGACCGTCAAGTTTCACTGTCTCACTACTAATATCATAACCAATAGTATTAACCTTCTTACTATTAATATTAGTGTCCCAAAGATGAACAGGATGATAACCTAGATACTTAACAGCTTTCCACTTCTTAAAATTACTTACTGTTTCACCACGATTGATTTCAACATTAGTTGTACCAAGACAATTATAAGTAACTGCAAAGTAATAACATATTCTGTCTGCCTTTTCTAGTTCATCAGGACGACCATAATACACAGCACATAGTCTAGGACGATAACCATTATATATACAGGGATTCATCCATACTTTAATACTATTATGAGAATGTTTGTTAGTAAGCTCTTTCTTATCTTTATCAATACCAACAGGGTCATAACTAATACTATATATCCCTGGAGGAGTACCTTTAGTTAACTGACCAGTTTTCTTATCTATATATTCAACTTTAATAGGATTAAACCATTTACGAATACAACCTTCGGGGTCTTCATTAGAATGACGAGGAACATTCTTAATATAATCAAAGAAGTCTTTTCTATATACACCGCCAGTTGCAGCAATACGTTCATTAGGAATAAACTCAAAGTTATCAGAATCATATTCTACAAACTTACCGTCTATATAGAAGTTATACTTATTAGACATCTTTAGCTCTTGTTCCCATTCATCTAGTATCTCACTACTAAATATATTCTCACTTACAGAACTAAATGATTCACTAGGCATATTAGCATATTGTCCACAATAACTAATAAACTTAGCAAATGATTTACTTTTAGCTTTTTCAATAGCACGTTCTTCTTCGGCTATCTGAAAACCTAAAGCTATATCAGAATTACCGTCATCATCAAGAGATGTAAGAGTAGCAATCTGATTATCATCACCAATCTTATAACCTTCAAGTCCCCAACAATAAGGTTTAAAATAACCACATACTTCCGATCTACTATCTTTATCCCATACATTTTCAAATGCCATAAAGTTTCTACCTTTAGGGTCATAGAAATTCTGTTCAAATGTAACCCAACCAGCATTAGCTTTACCAGCAGTACCCCAAGCATTAAGAAAACCAGTAGTAACAGAACCTGTCTTTAGTGTAGGTTCAGTAACATCCATAAAATCATCAAAGTTTTCAAACTCTGACATTTCCTCACACTTAATTTCTCCAGCATCTTTACCGACAGCGGCAGAAGGATTATTCTTAGTAGACACAGATATACAAGCACTATTCCAACTATTATCATCAATAATGGCTGTACTAGGGTCTTTATAACCTAAGATAAAATCACTAGCATCAATCTTAGCTATACCTCTTACAAATGGTGTGTTAGATTCATAGAAGATAATCTGTTTCTTCATAAAGTCTGATAAACCACCTGACTGAACTAAGAACTTGTTATCACTAGCTGCATGAATAACAGCACGATTAGGAGTAAGATTAATAAAGTTTGCAGAACCAATAGCTTCCATATAACTAAATCCACCACGACGAGTTTTATCATTTATAAGGAATAAACCATTATCTCGACAGAACTGTTTAATCAAGAAGTACCACCATTGACAATCTATGAATCGTGGAAATCCTCTTATCTTACGTCCAGTAACTTTACCTTCTTCAACACGAAGTGTTTTAGTATCTAGTTTAAGAATACGCCCATAATTAATAAAGTTATAATGTTCACCAGTAATATAAACCTCTTCTATCTCACCAGTTCTAGTATCCATAAGACATGGAGCTTTAAAACCTACAAGTCTACGAAGAGTTTCTTGTTTACGAAAGTTAGTATAAGGCATACTATCTACTGCAAACTTAGTATAAACCCCATCTTTCTCATAAGCAATAGCAGCAGGACGAAGAAGCTCTGTATTAACAAATCTCTTATTTGGGTCAATGTTCATTAAAAATCCTCCACTTTCTCCTATTAAGAAATGGTCAAATGGGTCTTTATATCCAAAGTCACTAGCATGTTTATACTTCTTTCCTTTATCTTCTTCCATGTAATACATGAAAAATGGATATTCAGACAATTGCATAATCTATATAATTATTTTAATAATACGACAACAAGAATAGCTAGCACACTTGTACTAGCTATAAATCCATTACGTTGTTTTTTATATCTCTTAAACTTTTTATACTCCTTATTAAGATTAGTAATAGCTTCATTACCTATTAACGTTATCCTTCTTATTTCTTCACGTTGCTTAGATATAACAGAATCCTGCAAGTAGTTATCTTGAACTTTTAATTCATATAACTTCTTGTAGGATTCGTATTGGTTTTTGTACTCTTCTGAAAGTATTAACTTAGCATTGGCTATTCTTAATACTTCTTTATCTAAGCTCCGCTTCGCTCCGCTATCCCCCATAAAGGAGTGTGATTGCTGTAAACTATCTACCTTCGTCTCTAGTCTCTTGATTCTTAACTCTGACTGGTTTTGACACAAGATATATGAAGCGTTCGAGAATAGCAATACTATCAGTATCACTAATTGCTTTATCAAATTCTTTCTCATACTGATTAGTATTATTAAGAGCATTGAGAATAGAATCTATTACTAGTTGTAAACTATCTCTCTTTGTTTCTATATCCTGATATATAGTATCAGGAACGATAAGTGGGACTTCTACATATTCCTTATTTGAAACAAAATGGGTGAATACTCTAATTCCAATAAATAATATAACTACTACTAATAGTCCTATTCCAATGCTCTTTAGTTTCATATTATCAAATCTTTTTCTTCTAATAGTGTATAAGTAAATATACTTCCCCAAATAGGAATGGATAATTCAACTATATTCATAAGTTCTCTAAAATCAGTGCCTCTTGCTAGAACTTGACAACCTGCCGACCAACCGTCAACAACAACACTAGCTTCACCTGCCTTATGAATATTAATACCAAACATACCTTCCTCGATAGAAGATTCATCACAGTCCATATAAAAATCCTTGTTAGCATCACGGAATACTTTAACAGGTTTATGTTGAACTAGAGCAACATACTGTCCTTTATGATAACCTTTCTTAAAACAACCACGATATTGACCAGGAACTAGAATTGCACAACCTTTAAAATTAACAGGTTTTTCAAGACTTTTAAATCCTGGGTCAGTAGTACAAGGATAAATAGGAGTATATCTTCTACTATTACCTGTCCAATAATCAATTATAAAAGCATCGTTAAACTCATTATTATCACGTTCTTTAGCACGAACTCCAATAAGATTAAGATTATACTTTCCAGTAGAGAAATAAACATATCCTTTACTTTCCAATGTCTTTCGCCAATCAACTGTTCGACATTTATCTATTAACTTAATATTATATTTATTCATAACTTTAATTATTACACAAATAAATTCATTTGTTGTTTCTGACTTCCATTAACAGTTTGATAACGAATATTAAGCATAGTATCTATTTCAGGTTCTAGCCTAGATATTTTATACCACTTAGCTGTTTCTGTTTTACTTTCATCAATATGAAAACCGTCTTTAAATCTTTGAGGTCTACCATATTGGTTAAGTATAAATGGAACTTCAATATGACAAAGAGCTAAACCTTTACATGGTAAACCAGTAATAAGATGAACCATTTTAGCATATAAGTTTAATTGTAAACTATATGTAGTTCCATTACAATTAGGAAGACCGCCAAAAGGTGGAAGAAGAACATCTTCAGGTTTATGTACCCATTCATCTGTTTCTTGAACAGGTCTAACACTCTTATCTTTCTTATAATAACCTGCCTGAAATCTAAGACCAGTACGATTAGTTTTCCAATCTAGTATAACGAATCCGTCCTCTCTTATAGGCAATATATCAATAGTACCACTAACTAAATACTTCGGAAGAAAAGCTCCTATCTCTGAATAAATCTTATAATCTCTTTCAGTATAGAACTTAAATACTTTATATATTTCTGGATATTTGTTTTCGGTATGGTCAATAAAAGCATCAACATCAAGAAGTTTAGTATGACTATCAACAACATCTAAATCAGCAACAGTAACCATTTGTTTACTCTCTTGCTTATTAAGATATTTAATAGCATTAAAGAACTTACTATTTTGACGAATACCTTCTTCAAAGCTATTATGATAAACATTACCCATATCACAAGCCTTGTCTCTTATCTTATCCCATTGATTCTTTATATCTTTAATAGAAGTATTTTCTTCTTTAGCTTTATATTTAGCCCAATAATTAGAATCAAACTTAGGAACATAAGAATGAATAATTGTAGTAGCACTAATATAAGAATTACCACAATTATCAGTATACTTATGAGTAGGTTCATCAAAGTATAACTTTGTTTGTTTATATTCAGATTTTACAGGTATCATTTTGTACTCTCGTATTTCCCCCGTAAAGGAGCGTTAACAATTGTATCACTTACTAATCCTAGCTCTCTCTTTTGAGCTTCTACTTGAGTTTCCAAATCACTAGCATCTTTTGCGGACATAGACATAGTAACAACTTTACCACCTCTAGCTTTCTTTTGCTCTATTTCAAGAGCAGCAGCTTGTTTAGCTTCACCTAAAGCTTTAATTTGATTAGGAATGATATTAATAATACCATTTAGTTTTGTCACTAAATCAATAACTGGTAAAGCATCTTCGGCTTGTAAACCAGAGTTTAACTTATTAGTAAGTTGCTCACTAATAATATTTGCTGCACGAGAACTATTATGAACAGCTCTAAGAATACTTTCAAGAGCTTCTCCTGCAACACCCATTTTATCTTCATGATATCTATCAATAAGACGAAGAATAAGAGCATCAGGATTCCAATCAGCAGGAAGACCATAATTAGTCTTTGCAGAAGCTAATGCTTCAGAACGACTATATCCCATTTGATTAGGTGGAGATTTAGGGTCGGCTACATAAAAGATAACTCCGGCTTCTTTAATATACCGAAGTTTATCCTCGCTATTATCACGAAGATATAACTCTCTTACATCTTTATCCTGTATCTGATAAACGTTAGGAGCATAGGGATAACCTTGCTCATTAACACTAATCATACCACTTAAATCCAATGGGGAAATCTTCGCAATCATAACCTTCTCTATTTAACAGATTAATATAGTAATCAGAATCATTAACTGGTTTCATCTTACTAAAGAAATACATATATAGTTTATAACCACGTTCATCTCTACCAAACTGTCTAAGTTTTCGTCTAGCTAGAACTTTATTAAGTCTAATTGTACGAGATATTATAGTAGTTCGACTTTTAAATCTACGACGTTGAACAACCCTAGACAATATAAGGCCTCTTCTAAACTCTTTGTATTCTTCGGGAGTAAGCTCTTTCCTTTTCTCTTTCATTAAAGCATGATGCTCCATTGCATCGAGTTTGCCTTCATTCGGAAAGAACGAACCGATACGAGGAATTGTAACTCTCCCCATAGTCTTAATTCTATTGACTACTTGGCTTTCAATATCATCAACAATATCATTAATGATAAGAGCATCTTCGGGAGTGACACCTAATAGAGCAATAATATCAGCTCTATTAAGCATCAATTCTCTCTTCTCTTTTAAATCAATAGACGGCATCTATTATACTTGTAATAAGTTTGTAGCAACAATAAACTTTTGAGGTTTACCATTAGGAATAAGACCTTCAATAGTATTCTGTCCTTGAATATCAGAAAGACGAACAATCTTATAACCAACACAAACTACTGTTTCAGCAATAGTAGTAATCAATTTACCATTGTCACCTTTCTTTTCAACAGTCGAAGGACTTACCTCATTACCAAGTAAACTAATAACAGAACCAGTACTAACCTTACGGAATATCTCACCACGAGCAATACTTATATTTAAGTCTTGGTCACTACGAATAAATTCAGAAAGATTATAAGGAGTAAGTTCATTGCTACGAGGATTACAATCTATACCCATAAATACGTCAGAAGGAGCGACATATAAGAAACGATTAAGCAAAGCTCTATCGCCTTCTTTAACATCATCACTATAATTAGCTTTAACTAATATGAACTTAGTATTACCAGTACCTTTTAAGTCAGGATTAATAATTTCACGAAGTTTAGCAGTCTGAATAATAGCAACAATACCAAAATGCTTGAAAGGAGTAATATTCTTAACTCTTTCAGAAACATATTGGAAATCAATTTCTGCCATGTGTTGAGGAACTAGGAAAGTCTCTCCTTTAGTTTTGTTCTCTAAGTGTAGCATAATTACTTTAATTAGATTATTAATACTATTAATTAAGTTGACTAACATCACTGAATGTAATATAACCGTCAGTCATTAATAGCACAAGTATACGAATAATATCTATATCATTAATATCTAACTAGTTAAAAAACCTTTAGAATTGTATTCTCTGTATAATTTCACTTTCATTCACACTGGTTCACATTCGTATACAACCTAGCAATCCTAATACTAAGTTAAAATATTGAATAATTCTTACCATTCTATTTTTATAACTCTAGTAATGAATCTTCGAACTCTTCGAAGAAGAGGAGAAAGGGCTTACACAATAAGACACAATAGACAATGTAATACAACTAATACCATATAATATAAATAAGACTGATTAAGAACTTAAATACAATAATAAGACTTATAGGAATCATAGATATTAATAAATAGGATAGTTCTTCTATAAGAAGAATTAGACTACTAACAACAATAGAAAGTAAGAGACTTAGAAGACTTAAATAAAGAATCAATATTAGAAATACTATTAATGAACTTAGGAACAATACTAAGAGATTTAGAGATAGTAAACTTAAAAGTATTAGTGTTATATAGTCTATTGGTAGCGAGCTTAGGACTTCTATTGTAGGTACTCCCAGGAGAAATATATTTTTTATGAATATATTTTTATCGAGGTGAACCTCCTACCCTGATAGCCCCCTGCTCTCAAACCAATTCCAATACCCCCCGTCAAGACCAAATGACTTTAAACATATTGCTATAATGTTTAATTTAATACTAATGTTTATGATATTCTTGATATTGTTATTGGTTGCAGTTGTTATGACTACTGCGACTTATCGTTCTGTTGTTAATAAACAGAGACGTGATTGGAGAGAACATGGTCGTGCAGGCGAGACTTATGAACAATTTTGTTCACGTTATTATACTAGATACGTATGAGTACTCGTGATAAGATTAAAGCGGTACACTTGGCATTAAGTATGCTAGGTGTGCCAGTATTCATACATCTAAGTTACATTAAGTTGTATGACAATCATGTGAATAGTTTCTTAATACTATTGGTCGTACTAGTATTGATACTAGACATAAATAATATAGTAAAAGAACTATTGGAATAGTCAAACCAAATGACTATAAACATATTGCAGTTACTATCAAACCAAATGACTATAAACATATTGCCATTGTGTGTGTGGTTAGGATGCACATTGGTTGAACAGTTGCTAACCGATTTATAACATTTAATTTATTTGTATTATGGGAACAAGAGTTAATGATGCAGCTAGAAAAGCTGCCGAAGAAGCTGCTAAGAAAGCTGCCGAAGAAGCTAAAGCTAACGCTAGTAATGATGCTAGTAATGATGCTAGTAATGATGCTAGTAATGATGATGCACGTATCGTTGATTTGTCCGAGTATCACGGAAAGGATGCAGACGATATTACTCGTCTGTTGCTTGACCGTCCTGATTTCGAGAATCACGACAGCTTAATGATTACTAATATCATTGATAATAGTAGTCGTTATGCTGGAGCTTTGACTGTTGTTGTTAATCGCAACATTCCACAGTTTGTTAAAGATGCTGCAAGTGGTACTTATGTCGAGTCTACGACTCGTAATATCTTTACTACTCGTATTCAGCTTGCAGCTATTCTCAAAGGTCAGGGCGAGCCAATGCTTGCCAACGCTGTTATGACAGCTCCGTTGTCAGTGTTGCACGTTATCTTCAAGAAGGCACGTATCAGCGTGCTTGGACACGTGCTTGCGCAAGGTGAAGTATTCGTTAATCCGTATGCCGCTAAAATGTCTCGTGAAGAACGTGTTAATGAACACGACCGTTACGAGTATTTCCCATACGAACTAAGTATGCGTAGTTTGTCCCTTGCGGACGAAATGCTCGTAGCCGACATGTTGGCTAAATACCAGCCTGATGCAGAGGATGCTGCTTAACCAGTTACGTAGGAGAGGGAAACCTCTCCTACTAAACTAAGAATACACCATTCGGCACGTGTTCGATAATACTGCCGACTTATGTTCGCTAATCAGGATTGGAAACGACACTAGTCACCTGATAAGCGAAATGCTACAACTGATAAGCGAAGCTAACCAACTGATAAGTTATTTATCTGAATACAGTCTCATGTAATCCGATATGAATTTGTTTCTATCTCCCATAAACATCATATTATGGTTTATGATATAGACATTGTTCTTATCATTAATAGCTTTAGCTATAAAGTTGGCATCGATTAGTTGACGAATACCGTCACTTATTCTTTGTTGACTAACAGACAATTCACCAGCAATTTTAGTTTGGTTAAGTACTATCCAATTACAACCGAATCCTATATTCCTATATATGTAATTCAACATGGATAGACCATGGGTCTTTAAATATCTTAGGTTAGACATTCCATCGAAGTATAACTGCATAAAGTTACCTGTATATCTAACTTTATCATCTTCGATTACAACAATTGTCTTACCTGTCTTATTAGCCCATTGTTTAAGCTCGTCAAGACTGTCGTCAGAACAATCTTTAGGATTAATATTAAAAGGAAATACAGTAGGTTTGATAAGATTGTCCACTGGTTGGACTTGAGCACTTATTTTAGCATTTGTTTCTACTTTCATAATTGTTAATTTATAGTTAAAAACTCATTTTACGGCTCTAAATTACACAGATTTGCGTGTAAAAACAAGCATTACACCTAGTATTTTACACAGATTTGCGTGTAATTTGAAATTCGTAACTGACTGATAATGACCGATTTAACATAAAATTAACACACTATACTAAGATAAGAGAATCTTGTAAAAAATAGATTTTTATTTTGTATATGCAAATATAATACTATTTTTTTTATTAGCTCGCTTATTCGATGACTATTGTCGCAGACAATAGGAAGAAGCTCGTACAATAACAACAGTAGTATCAACAATAGTATTATCAACATCAATAGTATTATCAACATCAATAGCATGAATAGTATGAATAGTATTATTAACATCAATAGGAAGAAGACTATTACTAATATCAATAGCATCAATAGTAGTATGAATAGTAAGATATAGAGATGATAGCGAAACTACATTCCCTTAACTCAATACAACTACTCATACTTACTAAACTAAACCTCTTAATGTTTACTTTTGAACCTATTCAAAATCCATATAGAGTATAAATCAAATTTATTCGATTGTACTATTATCGCTATGTTTCCGATACTCTATCGCTGTTGTTACTATTACATGTTATTATATTATATTATTGTACTATCACATGTTATTACTATTACTATTAGGTTTTAATCTAATCTTACTATTGCCAATCTCACTATATACTATTAGTATTATATCTTGGTTGTATTGTATGAGGTCTAGTTCCTATTCTTACAGAATAGTTCACTAGTATATTAATACTATATATAACACCTGATAACGAGAATACCAATAGATTGAATATAAGGCTATATAATAGACTGGATAGTATTATTACCAATAGATTGAATAATAGAATAAGTGTAGTGTGTATAGATATGTATAGATATATATATTACTATTAGTATCTAAATTACTATTTGGTTTGTTACTTAGCTGGTCTAGTCCCGCTCGCAAAGCTCGCTTTTCTCCCCCATAAAGGAGCGTGATTGCTGTTACATCTTCACCTTTTATTTACCATTTAACTTATATCATTATGAATACCGATATTTATTTCTTTATAATAACTGTATTATTATTTGTTATTACTACTTTCTTAGTGAATAACTATCTTATTGATAAGAAGTCTAATATTTTGTCTATGACAATATCTATTATAGCTGTTATAGCTATACTTATCATCTGTGTTGCAATATTTAATCTTTCTAGTATATGACTACTTATCAATTCCACATATTTCTATCTTTAATTGGAATAGTTATATGTCTGTTGTATTTGATGTTTAATTACCTTTCTTATAAGAAGGTTTTTATCGTCCGTTCTTTAGTTCAAACTATAATAACTTATATAATAGTTATTAGCTTTATTCGTTTACTATATCGTACTATATTATTATTATGATATAGATTCATTACTTTTAAAATTAAGTTCTTAATAATTAATACATGTATTTATGAAAGCTGTTGTAAATGATAAAAAGAATCTAACTTTCGTGTCTCATCTTAATGGAGTTACTATTGTTGAATCTAGTGGTTTTATTATCGATTTAGATTATCAATGTCTTACTTCTATTTGTGAGATTTCTGATATTGGTAATAATTATAGTATTGCTGAATCTAATAGAATCTCTGAATTAGAGAAAACTATTTCTGAATTAGAAGCCGATGTTGCTAATAAGTCTACTCAAATTAGTAAACTGTCTAGTGAATTAAATCTTCGTGCTAGAGTTATTAGTAAGAAGAACGAAGAGATTGAACAACTTAAATCTGATATTATTAAGCTCCAAGCTGATATTGCTAATTTTCAGGCTTGTGCTGCTAATGTTTCTGATATTGAATATGAACTAAATAAATGTCGTGAAACAAATAATGCACTTACAGAAAAGTTAGAAAGTAAAACTTCTGATTTAGCTGAAAGAACTTATTGGTCCAGATATTATAGACGAGTATTTCGTGCTGTTAAGGAGTATCTTAAGCCTAATGAAAAATATAGTTTAGATTCAAGCGGTTATAATATTGTTAATAGTATTGATAGTAAATTTATAATATCATTTAAAGATACAAGTATTGCTAGTAAAGCATTTAATGAGTTAAGATATTCTATTTCTCCAAGAACTGTATTACTCAAGTATGAAAATGATATTGTTGAATATAATGTCGATGCTATGAATATCTATTTTATTGAAGCTAATACTCCTACGGTTATTCGTAAGTTTAATGATGAAAACTTTAGTATTACTTGTTGCGATGTTTATACTGCCGAGATTACTAATGCTCTTCTTAATTGTGGTTTTCCTGCTAGTGATATTGTTTCTACTTATAAATCATATATAGCATTTAGTAATATCAATTAATAAAATTATCTGTATTGTTTGGTATTTCAATTATTTATTTCTATACTTGCATCCGTATTAAACGATTATGATTATGTACGAAGAACAAGGCATAGAATTTCCTATTTGTGGTTTGGTAGACGATATAGACTATCTTGACTGTGAAATGGCTAATAATTGGAATACTGGCAATACTCTAAGTGAGGATAATATAGACCTTGACTTAGATATAACTCATATTGAAAATTAATTAAATAATAATAGTTATGGAAGAAAATAATAAAGTTGATGTTCTTAATAAGAAACGTCCTACTGTCAATGAGTTAAAGACAGAAGTTATTCGTTTACGCAAAGATTTGGATAAATCTAATGCTGGTCTTAATCATTACAAATATACTTATGAGAAAGTTTCTAGCGAACAAAAGAATCTTATTGATAAGTGTTCTAAACTTGTTATTAGTAATAACTTTTTAGAAGCTAATAACAAGGCTCTTAAAGATACCATTGCATCTCTTAAAGATACCATTGCATCTCTTGAAGTTAATTTAGCCAAGATTAAGAAGGATTGTGAAGAACTTAAAGCTAAGAATCAGTATAATTATTCTGCATTTGTTATTGCAGCTATTATTGCTCTTGGTGCTGTTATTACAATGATTTTACGTTTAGTATAATTCCGATATATACTTAATTTAATTCATATCTGACAAAAGGGTTAAATAATGTCGGTTCACTCTATTAAGATTATTCAGGTCGTGAGACTAGAGTAATATTAGTAGAGTTTTTTATTGTATAATTTAAAACTTACTATAATGAAAGAGATTATTGAAGCAATTATTGCTGCTAGTATGGGTTCTGATATTATTGATAAAGCTAAGAAAGAATTTAATAAACGCTTTATTAATGGAGAACTTAATAAAGAACTTCTTGAAGATATTGAATCTATTAATGTGAAATCATTAAATCAACTTCTTGAAGATATTCTTGACGGTGAGTATTCTATTGAAGATAAGGTTAAAGCTGTTGAACAATGGGATAGCATTATACTTCCTTATATCAAATATATTAGTGATATGAGAGATAGTGCTAAAGAATCTTATGATAAACTTCTTGCTAAATATGAAGCTAGTAAAGCTCCGATTCATTCTGTATTCTATTGTTCTGAAAATCATCTTGTATTCTTAGACAAGAATGATAAGCTAAGAAAGTCTTTTAATGGTAATGCTAAAACTCTTTACTCTGGTAATAGTAAAGATGAAGCTCGTAGAATATGTGAATCATTTCTTAAGGATTGTCCTGATTTTTATTGTGTAGATTATACAAAGATATATAATAAGTAATTTGCCAATTTTGTTTGTCTGTTTTAGTTAAACTAAAATTAAATTTTGTCGTATTGTAGTTTTATATCTGTTGTTTGTGAAGATAGTAGATATAGGTTTTATGGAATTCTAATAGTACTGTTCGTGAGAATCGTGCTATTTCTTATGATAGCTCTGATGATGACTAATCTAAGTTGAAACATTAACCAAATGGTTGAAGTAAGGGAAATCCTCTTCGTAAAATGTCAGCTATAAATACATAGTATTGTGTTTAACATACAAGTTGCATTTACTGTCGTGAGACAGAAAAACTTTATTTGTCTTTTAATTTTTACCCCTAATTAAATTACTGTCGTGAGATAGAATTAGGTGTCAATAGTTTAATGGTAGGAGAGGAAGCGTCCTCTCCTTTTTAATTGATCATTAACTAAAAACTAATATACCAACATGGATAAGAAAGAATTTACTAAATTGTTTAAAGAGTTACAGAAGATACAACTTAGTCTATTGTATAGTACTAAACTCTCTAGTGACCTTTATACTAATTGCAATCTTAATAATACTTCTTATATTAGTATGTATCTATTTGTTCTTGATATTAATAGAAATATTGATGAAACACATAGTTACAATCTTTATAGCAATGATAGTATTGATAAGAATAGAGCTGTTGTAAATGAAATTAAGCAAAAGGTTAAACAATTCACAACTCCTTTAAGGGGGAATAAAGCGAAGCGAAGCGGAGCGTCAGATACTCCAATTAAGTAATAACTAAATACTAAACGTAAATGATTAAGAAGAAAATTAAATTTGGAAAAAGTGAGAAAAGTTACAAATTAGTAGCTTTTACTCTTAATGTACTTGAAAGTACTAGTGTTAAACTTGTTAGAATGGAAGAAAGGAGACGTATTCCTAGTTATGTCGAAATTAAACGAGTTTAAACAAGATAATGGTAAGCTCATTGTCACGACTGGTAAATGTCTAGTCTGTGGTGATGAGCTTCTTGTGTTTGGTACAGATGATATTTATATCTGTCCTAAATGTAAAGAAATATTAGATGCTGATAATTGTCTAGTTCTTGAAACAATGTTTGTTGAAGATGATAGAATAGTTACTGCAAGAAATTGTATTGTTCCTAAAGAACAAATGCATACTAATGTTCCTATTGTTTGTATGCCTTCTGATGAGTTTAATAAGTTATACGAAATATATAAAACTAAAGCTAATTAATATGATTGTAGATTTAAAACAATGTGTTAATCCTGATAGTACTTTTGATGTATATTTTGAAGGACTTAAAGCTGTTATTTCTCATGATTTATGTGTTAATGCTTATCATTGTATTATCGCAGATGTTCATAGCGATAGATGTTGTGAAATTACTCCATTACCTAGAATTATGAATACTGATAAATATAAGATATTCCCCCGTAAAGGCACATGTTGCGTACAGTATAGTGTTAACCAAATAGTCAAACCTTAATATTATGGGATTAAGTTTCAAACTATCAGCGGTAAATGAGGAACAGAAAATTCCTCGTGAGAAAGTAATAATGCAGATTGTTACTGGAACTATTGTTCTACATGATAACATGTATAAGTTTAAACCTAAAGATAGTAATGAACTTATTATGTTATCTGAACGTTCGTACTCATGTAAAGGTTTTAAGACAATATACACTCGTGCATTAGATAATTATGGTAGACCTACTAAAATTGTTAGATGTACTGATGCCTATTGTGTTATGCCTAGTTGTTATATTCCATTTAAGATAGGATTACCTGTTAAGGGTTATATACTTAAATGTCGTGATAATATTGATAGATTCTTACTAAAATGCAATGAATTTTGAAAAGTTTGATGATGCTAAGAAAGACGATAAAGTCTTAAATAGTTTTACTCGTGACCAAAAGATTGCTTATGAAAACCTAGTAGCTTTTATTGAGAAGGGTTATGTTGCAGGTGATTATAAACGTGCTCTTATTGGCTCGGCAGGTACAGGAAAAACATATATGATACGTGAAGTAATTAGACGATGCGGATTATCTAAATCCGTTATTGGTCTTGCAGCTCCTACACATAAAGCTGCTCGTGTACTTCGTGCATCTACTGGATATTCTACGTCTACCGTAGCTAGTGATTTAGGTTTAAGACTTAATACTGATGTTACTGATTTTGATATTAATAATCCTCCTTTTGACCCATTAGCTGAAAAGAAGATTAAGCAATATAAGTTATATATTGTTGATGAAGCGTCTATGATTGGTATTAATCTTAAAACTCTTATAGAAAGAGAATGTGAACAGTTTGGTTGTATGCTTATTTTTATGGGTGATGCTCATCAACTTCAACCAGTTAAAGAGTCTCGTTCACGTTGTTTTGATAATGTTAAGTTTTATACTCTTAGACAGATTGTTAGACAAGAAGAAGATAATCCTGTTAGTGAGTTATTAAAGATACTAAGAAAAGATATTGATAATAGGAGTTGGAAATTCCTAGAATATATCAATAAAAACAGGTATGCTTTCGATTCAACTCAAACTAAAGGATATTATACTTGTGGTGCATACGAGTTTCAATCTCTTGTAATAGACGGATTTTATAATGAAGAGTTTACTAGAGATGTTGATACTTGTCGATTAATAACTTATACTAATAAATCTGTATCTGAATGGAATAAATTTATTCGTAACAATATCATCGAAGGTAGTGATAAAGCAATTCTGACTCGTAATGATTTAGTAATGTCTTATAATACTTTTGTTGATGAGTTTAAAGATACTATTATTGTAAATTCTGAAGATTATATAATACATGATATTAAGAATTTTACTAATAAAGATGAAATCTTTGGATTCAATGTTACGTTCATTCAAGTTAATGGTGGTAATAGAACTAAACCTTTATTTGTAGTAGACCATTCTAATTTAAATAATGTTATGCTTTATTATAAGTTAGGTGAAACTTATATTCAAAATGCAATTAATGCAGAGAAATATAATAGAAGTAAGCGTTGGAAGGAATACTATGACTTTAGAGAGAGGAACTTGTTACTAGTTAACTTATTAGATAGGTCTACTGGTAAGATTAAGTTTAGTCGTGACTTAGATTATGGATTTGCTCTTACAGCTAATAAAGCTCAAGGAAGTACTTATTCTGATGTATATGTAGATATAAATGATATTGTATTTGATATGCGTACTGGTAATCCGTGGGGAAATATAGATGAAACTCTTCGTAGATTATATACTGCTTGTAGTAGATGCAAAAATCGTTTATATTTGTGTTACGGTAAATAAAAAGTATAAGTATATGAGTTCTATGTGTTATGATGTCGAAGTAACTAGAAATTACTTCTCGGTAGTATTTGTTGATTTACGTAGTTATCTTAAAACATTTTCTGATTGTGTTGATAATGAGGGAAAAGCTATTCCTATTATTGATAAACTTAGTGTTATAGAGATAAAGAAACGTTTAGAAACAATACCTAAGAAACGTTTTGTTTTATATGAAGATGATGATAGTGATTTATTTAATCTATTATATTGGTTAATACAGAAGGCAGATTACTTCGGTTATAATAATAGGTGTTACGACCGCTTAATGTTAAGTGCATTATTAATGTATTATAATCAATTTGATAAACCTAGTAAACTTATTACATTTCTATATGAAACATCACAGAGAGTTATTCGTAATTCTAATAATGATACTCTTTGGACTGATAACTTCACTTCTCTTATACTACGTAATAACGTGGCATTTCGAGACTTGGATTTATTCCAAATATTTAGGCTAGACCATTTTCATAAAAGTCTCAAACAGACTTCTATTAATATTAAATGGTATAATCTAAAAGAGTATACTATGCCACCTATTGGTGACTTAGATAGACATTATTACCATGAGCGACTTCCCGAAGCTAAAGGCATGACAGATAGAGAACTTAATATCCATTATCGTAATGTGTTTGAAAGATTTATACCTAAAGAATATCTTCAAGAAATGGCTGATTATAATGACAATGATGTTTATATTGTTGCCGAACTAATTAGAATGAATCAAGAAGAAGTTCTTCTAAGGTATCGTATTAGTGAAGAATATAAGGTAGATGTATTCTCTGCAAGTAGAAGTACGATAGCTGATAAAGTTATTGTTAAGCTATATAGTAAGTTTACTGGTCTGCATCCTAAAGCCTTCATTGATACTAAGACAATACGTAGGAAAATCGTAGTTTCCGAAATTTTGTCAGACAAAATCTCATTTTCCACGCCTGAATTGAACGATATTTTGTCGGGCATACGTTCGCTAACCCTACGTGGGGAAAAGGGCGAATTTGACAGGGAATTTACCTTCATGGGCACGTCATACACTATCGCAACAGGGGGTTTACACTCGAACGAGATTCCGAACATTTATCGTAGTTCTGCTGATTATTCATGTGCTACTGATATTACTATTGGTAATCCTTATGATAATAATGGCAATATTGGAGTTAGTACTTCTGATATATATATTTGTGATTTTGATATTAATTCAATGTATCCTAATATTATTAGAAGTCTTAAAGTATGTCAGAAACATCTACTTCCTAAAGCATGGTTTCGTATAGCTGATACTATTGTTGATGAACGACTAGAACATAAACATTTATCCAAAGATAAATCTCTTGATAGTAAAGAGAGAGATAAACATGCTACTGCTGCTGCTTGTCTAAAGATTGTAGCAAATGCTGGTATATTTGGTAAAATGGGTAGTGAACAATCCTTCTTGTGTGATAAAAAAGCAATGTATCAAGTTACTATTAATGGTCAGTTATTCTTATTGATGTTAATAGAGAAACTTGAACTTGCAGGTATTCATATAATAAGTGCTAATACTGACGGTATTGTTTCTATAATACCGAAAGATAAGTTTGAATTATATTGTAATATTTGTCACGAATGGGAGAAAGTAGTTGGATTGACAGGTGAATTTACTCCATATACTAAGTATGTTACAGAAGGAGTAAATAGTTATCTTACTGTAAAACCTAATAATGGTAGAAAATTCAAAGGTAGAATGAATCCTAAGATGTTCTTAGAGGATTTATCTAAAGGATATAATTCTCCTATTGTAGCTAAATGTGTTACTGAATACTTTATTAACGGTACTCCTGTTATGGAAACTCTTCGTAATGCTAAATCTATTCTTGATTTCTGTCGTACTCAAAATGTTAATCATAAGTATAGACTAGAGTTTACTCATGTTGTAGACGGAAAGATAAGAACAGATGTAGTGCAGAGGAATACAAGGTTTTACATCTCCTCTACGGGGGGAACCCTCATGAAGGTTGAGAGTATGGGCTGGAACGATAATGGTGAAGAACAAGTTAAAAAGAGTTCTTTATGTGCAGGTCAACGTGTTTCTATATGTAATACTGTTGATGATACTGATATATCTGAATTAAATGTTAATTATCTATATTATTATAATGAAGCTATGGCTATTATTGAACCAATAGAACAAAGTCGTAATAATAAAGGTAAAGGTAAACGTTTAGTTAAGAAATACTATGGAATGAGAAATACTTTATTCGATTAATATGAACGATGTAACTGATATTTATAATGAAGCGGCTAATAAATGGTCTGATAACAAAGGTGTGGGTAGTGTTATTCTATCAGAACCGTTAAGCGTAATGAATTTCGTTACAATGGTGCTTGATAAAATGGTAGCTAAAACTCCTAATCTAACGTCTCTTATAATAACAGAAACAATGGAAGATAGAGCTAACATTACTTATTATCTTGACAATACTTCTGAACTAAAGGACATTCATAAACAATTAATTACCGATAAGAAATGTCTTATACTTACTCGTGAATATGTAGAACGTTCTCCATATAAGCCTAGTCCTAGTAGTCATAAAGATGTTCTTATTACTATTAATGTTAAGAAGTTCCGAAAGATTGCAGAGAAGTATAGTGGTAATTACTTTAAGTTTAAACTACTTGCTACTAATGCTATTGATAGTGTTGCTGATAATGCTGTACTTATGTATAAGTATGCGCCTAAAGTATATGAAATTAATTATGCTCATTTAATTAATCGTTCTATTCATTCCCCCATAAAGGAGTACCAAAAGGGTGTTGTCTTAACTGATGCTGATAGAATCTATTATGATAGATGTAGCCAATATATTAATGAAAGTGTTACTATATTTGGTAGTTTCGATAAGTTAGAAGAATGTCGTACTGGTAATCCTAGACTAAATATTGCAGCTGAAACTTGTAGATTGCAAGTAGCGGAAAGTAATGGTTGGTCAGCTAAAATGGATATGACTGATGCTATGTGTCGTAAGATAGATGAACTATATAATCCTAGTTCTTTAATTGAGAGAGTTAATCAAACTTATAACATTATCAGAGAAAGAACTAAGATAGTAACTGATAATATTGTTAAGTTAGATGCTATACTTGATATAGTTAAGGAAAATATAGGCAAGAGAATACTAATTATTTCAAAGAATGGAGTATTTGCCAGTAAAGTAACAGAATATCTAAATGCTAATATAAAGTATGAGGGTAAATCTATTATGACTAATGGTGAGATATTCCAAACTGGAATAAGTATATTACAGTATGATTATTGCGGAAACTATCATAACGATATGGAAGGAATACAGGCTTATGACAAAAACGGAAAACCTAAGGTATATAAATCAGGTGCTAAAGTCGGACAGCCTGTAATCATAAAAGCTCAAGCCCAAAGAACACGAAATTTGGAACTGTTTAATGACGACTATATGAAAGTATTGTCGGCAAATAATTCTATTGATACGAGTTTTAAAGGAGTTGTAGACGTTGTAATTTTCACGTCACCTCTTTGTAGCTCCATACGAGACTTAAAATATCGAATACCTAATCTATCTTTTAGTTCTGTACCTAACATTATATATAAGATATATTGTCGAGGTACGAACGAAGAGAAGAAGTTAATAGAGACGAAAGGAGGAAAAGACTATGAAATAGTTAAAGATAGTGAAACTGATTTCATAATAGGAGAATAATTGATGCTAGTCTTTGGAGTTAACAAAGAAATTAGTATCTTTGTAGAGTAATCAATAAGTGACCTTTGAAATAATGGAAGAAGTAAAGACAGAGAATGAAAGAACTCTAGCTAAGACAGAACCAAAAGCAAAATCAAATAATAGTAGTATGATTATGGCTTCTGCTATTAATACCCTAGACATTTACAATCCCGATGATAGGAGTAAGTTAGAGTTGTATCTGAAATCAGTAATGTCTAGTGATAAGTGCGGTATTAAGACTATTCAAGACGGTCTTGCAATATATAGCCGCGCTAAAGAGTTAGGTTTACCGTTTACTAGTTGTATTGAACATCTAGGAGTTATTAATGGTAAAACTACATTAGACGTTCACTTAATCAAAGCATTATTATTGAAGGCAGCTATAACATGGGAGTGCACAAAAGATTATATAGCTCTGTATGAATATACAGACGGTAATAATGTTTATATAGATAGTAAGATACCTGACTATTGTAGGCGATTCAAAAGCAAGAGAGAAGCTGATGAATTTAATGCTAGTGCTGATAATGACGAAATTGGTATTTATCCAGTTAGAAATTATCAAGATTATAACGGTACAATCTACAAGGAATATCAGTTGAATAATAAGTTTGGTGTTGCAGCTAATCAACAACAAGCTAAAGATATTGCAGCGAAAGGATTAGTTCCAATATTCCGAATACCTAATGTTCCTTGTGATTATATTACTGAATATAAACTTACTCGTATAGTAGATAATAGAGTTATTACTAGTATTGGTCATTTTAGTTATAGCGACGCTGTAACTGCTGGACTTGCTAGTAAAGATACTTATACTAAGTATATGAGAACACTTATCGGTCATAGAGCTTTTACGCTTGCAGCTCGTGATATAGCGGCTGATGTCATACTTGGTTGTATGGAAACAACAGAAGCTAAGATAGTGAACAATATGAGTATTGATGATGCTGATATTGTAGAGATTTGATAGTGATAGAAGTCTAACTATTACTAATCAATAGATACGAAATAAGACAAAACTTTACGCTAACAATGAGCTATATGCTCACTTTTAATAATTAATTATTAATCATTTAAAATTTTACAATTATGGGACTTCAATTTGGATTTTCCGCAGTACAGAGTGGTAAGAGAGTAATGCAATCTAGTAACGAACCTACATTGACAGCTAACAGCACTAAAGCTAAGTTTAGTCTTACAGGTGCAGTTACTCGTATCATGGGTCTTGTTCCTGGCGATACAGTTCAGTTTATTAGTAATGTTGCTGATATTGATGCAGCTATTGCTGAACGTGATGCCGAAGTTGTTGCATGGTGCAAAGCTAACAATGTTGAATTTGGTACAGAAGCTGCTCGTGCTGCACTCATCCAAACCTTTGGCGAATATGGTATCTGTAAAGGTGTACCTTTGTTCGAGAAAGACGGTAAAGTTAAACTTGTTGGTGTTCGTATGACAGCTGAACAAAAAGCTGCTGCTTTTGAACTGAACAAAGAGAAGATTGCAGAGGAACTTGGCAAGTCAGTAGAAGAAATCACTATTGATGATTATGCTCCTGTTACTCGTGCTTACTCTGGTGCACGTACTTCTACTTCTTCCAATCTTAATGGTGTTGGTTTGCCGTTGACTTTCTCTGATTCCAGTATGTGGAATGAACTGAAAGAGAATCTCGGTGAAGATGCAGAGAAAATCAACCGTGTATTCGAGGTTAAACTTAACGAACCTTTCTCTGTTGCTGTTGAAACTGGTAGAGTTATCGGTGACGAAAAAGAAACTGTTGAAGTTAGTGCTTACAAGATTGTCTTCCAGTCTGATGAAGAACCTTCTGTTCGTCAGTCAGCTAAATAAGACTTCTTCCAGTAATAGCTAGATTATAAAGAGCTAAATTCTTAATTGAATTTAGCTCTTTTTTATTGGCTATAATTTTGAAATTTATTATATTTGGAAACTTTGCAATAAACAATAGCAAGCCTGTACAACTTGTTATTGCTAGTATTAATCTTTATAAAAACAATTTTTATGAGTACTCAAAAAGAAGGAACTGCCAAAGTAGATGAATCAGTAGTAAATCAACCAGCTAATAGTGCTGCAACTACTGCTCCTAAAAAGCGTCGTAGAGGTATTAGTAATGAAACAAGAACTACTTCTCGTAAGAAGTTCTCTCACAAAGATGCTATTAATAATCTTTGGTTATTTGTTGGTCATCTCCATGCTCGTGTTGCTTGGGTAACTATGAAGGAAGATAACAATATGCGTCCGGCATTTGCAGGAAAAGCTATTCCACAGCTTGTTATTGAAGCTACTTCTCTTCATACTAATCCTGCTGATGTTCGTGTTGCTAGTAAGACATTTTGGCCCTATGAAAGTAATGTTGACTATATTCCTGGCGGTGCTAAAGAGAAGTTTATTAATATGGACTTTGCTTGGATAAAACACTTCCTTGATGTAGTTGTATTCAAAGGTCGTGAAATGACTGACGAAGAATCTGAAATGCTTGAACTTGGTTATGTTGATTATGATGATAATGGTCAGTATGAACCAGTTGAAGTAGAAGATGTCATTAAGGCATGGGGAGTTCTGTTTGACAATGTAGTTAAACTTGTTGAAACAGGTGGTGAGAATGGTAAGTCTGCATTACTTGATAAAGTAGGCAACCAAAGACAGTTTTGGTTCAGACTTAATCGTTACTACAAGAACAAAGGTGATTGGGCTTTCTCCGGTCAAGGTTCAGAAGAAGGCGACTTAGTATTTCCGAACATTGTCGGACAAGGTATCTTTGAAGAGAAGTTCATGTTAGATGCTACTCATTTCAAAGAACCTAGTCTTATGTTTGATATTACTAAGGAACGTATTGCTCCTATGGACGGTGTTCAATCAAAACAAAAGAAAGCTCCTAATCTTGCAGCTGCCCCAGGTATTGGTGGTATTGCAATGGGTGCAGGAATTGTTCAACCTAGTATGGGTGGTATGCCAAACTTTGGTGCGGCAGGTGGTTTTAATCCAACTGAAGGTTCTGCATTTGCTCCTGATTCAGAAGACAATGGTGGACTTCCATTCTAAGTAATCCAAATATATTTCGTTAACAATGTTATAAGCCTAGTGTAAAGCTAGGCTTATTTTATCTAGTTATACTATGCGTAGAGGAATAAGACAAGACTTAACAAAAGAGTTTATATTATCTAAGGTTAGTCAGGAAATGATTATGGCTAAGTATATGGGTATACCTGTATCAGTAGTTAATGATTGTGTTGAAAACAATGTTCTTATATGTTCTCCTTTACGTGTTGATAATCATCCAACATTTGGTTTTGCTTTTAATAAGAATCATAAGCTAAAAGCATGTGATTTTAATGGTTCTTTCTTTGGTGACTGTTTTGATTTAGTAGCTTATGTTCTAAGTTTTAAAACTGGTCGTCATATAAATGTTGCTAATAAGGCAGATTTCTATTATGTATTAAAGCACATAGCTTATACTTTCCGTAAGATAATATATGACGGAGAAGTTGACGATGAGAATGAAATCTTGCTTAAACAAGTAATATCTAAAATCAAAGCAAGTAAACCTATTATTGAAGTAGCTACTAGAAGTTGGAATAATAACGATAAGAATATTTGGAAAAAATGGGGAATTGGTCTTCATTGGCTTAATACTCATTTTGTCTATCCTGTTGACCAAATGTATATTAATAGATATTGTCAACCTATTCCTAAATATAAGTATAAAGAATCTGACCCTTGTTATGCTTATGTTACTGGACTAGATAGTAATGGTATCTATAATATTGAATGTTACTTTCCTCTTCGAGATAGAAGTAAGGGAGAAGTAAAGTTCATAACCAATCATAATGGTCTAGTTGGAATACTTAATCTTGATAAGCCTAAGTATGATATAATTATTATAACTAAATCATATAAAGACAATCTAGCATTAAGTAATTGGTTACATTCCTATCCTTTAAGGGGGAATTTGTCAGAGTCTAAAATAGGAGTAATTAATGTTACTTCGGAGAGCTACGTTCTTAAAGATTACGAATATAATTGGCTTCAATCTAAACTAAATGACGGTGGAATACTTGTTTCATTCTACGACTGTGACCTAACTGGTGTACATGGTGCTCGCAGGTTACGTAAAGAATATGGTATTATACCTATTATTATTCCTAGAAGTTATGGAGCTAAAGATTTCTCGGAGCTAATTACTATGTATTCTAAAGAAACTATTAATTTATTCATAGAACAAACAGAATCATTATTTGAATATGATTAGAGAAGAAGAATATAAGCCGCTACCTAAAGCGCAAGAAGAATTGCGAGTGATTAATTTTAATTCATTTGCACCATTGAGAAGAATAGCTATAAATAGTTTCAGTAATAGTGGAGCTGTTCATAGCTATTATTTTATGTACCCTTTAACAGATGAAGAAGAGAGTTACTTAAACCATATTAAGCAACAAATGATTGATAATCCTAATACATTGTTTCGTATTTCATTGTCTGACGGTACACCAATAGATTTCTCTAAGATAAAAATCTATGGTAACTTTGACTTTGATAATGCAGAACATATTGCGATTATTAAAGAATACTTGGCTAAAGATTTATACAGTTCTCATAAGATACCTAGAGAGTTCAATTATGAAGCTAATACTTCGGTATCTAAAGGAAACTTTATACAGTGGACTGAAAGTAGTGATTATTTAAAGTGTTTCAAGTTCTATCATGCGAGAATAGGTAAACCTAAAAAGTATATAATTGTAAGACTTACAGCAAATGAAATTAGACACAAATCCGTTTAGTTACGAATTAGATGAATCAGACATTAGGATGATTAGACATAACTGTAATACTAAAGGTATTCCTGATACTATTGCTAATTATCTTCATGAATTAGATTTACCTAATTATCCTTATATTCAGACTATTCATTTCAGATATAAATGGATAATGGCAGCTCTCTTATATTTAGGATATGATAAAGAATCTCTTGAAAAGATTCATGAAGCTAATCTTAAATATGAAGAAACTCATCCTCCTATTATTTACGAAAAGAAAAGAGGTGGAACTAATAAGACTAGTGCTAAACGAATTACTAAATCTTCCCCCATAAAGGAGCGTGGATTTGCTGCATCTTCTTCTAATGGTGGAAAATCCGTTGCAACTCCTGTCAATTCTAAAGTTAGAATTATTGTTATTGAAACTAATAAGTTTATGATTATTGATAGAGAAGTTGCTATTGGTCTTATGCGTGAACAACCTAACAAATATAAAATTGAAGAATTATGAGCGAATCGAAAAGTATTATTCTTTATAAACGTAATGCACAAGGTAAACCAATCTTTTGGTCAGCTGAAATACTAGGACACAAGATTATACTAAACTATGGTATTGTTGGTAAAGAAGGGACTACATCTGAATATATTCCACCTAGAGGTATTGAGAAAGAATGGAAAACTATTGTTGCAGCTAAGCGTAGAGAAGGAGGTATGGAACTGTCTGAATTATATGATGCAGCTCCTCAAGAAATACCTAATATTGAGGCTTTGAAATATTATCTTGATGTGTATCTTCCTAAATACAATACTAATAGTGAAGGATTTGTTCTTCCTATGCTAGCTAAGATATATGAATATAATAACGAACAAAACCTGTTAGCTCAAATTAAGATTAACGGTGTTCGTTGTAATATATCAGCTGTTATGCGTGGTGAAGGATTCTTTAAAACTAAAGGTCTTGTATTTCATAGTCGTAAAGGACTTGAATATAAATGTCCTGTATTGGAGAATGTATTGCTTGATGATGTTATTACAGACAAGCTATTCAATCGTATGTTAGAAGATAATCTAGTATTAGACGGAGAATTATATATTCCAGGTCTTGAACTAAATGATATTCTAAGTGCTGCCGAGAATCTTAAAAGTCCGTATAATCGTTTTCTTCAATTTTGGTGTTACGACTTAGCTATTGATGATATGATTCAAACTAGTCGTATATCATTATTGAAGTCAGAGTTTGGCAAGTTTAAGATGCCTAGTTACGTTAATGCTAAAGCTATTCTTGATTATCACATGAATAATAAGAATCGTTTCGTTCTTATTCATACTTATGATAATGTAAATGGAGATGAAGATATTATTAAATATCGAGACATCTTTGTTGAAGCTAAGTTCGAGGGAGCTATTCTTCGAAATCCTTATGCTACATATCAGTTTGGTAAACGTAATTCTACTATGTACAAAAGTAAACCAATATTAGACGGTAAATTCGAAATCCTAGATATTATTCCTGAAGGAGCTAAACGACCTAACTTTAGTAAGTTTGTTCTTCGTAATGATATTAATGGTGAAACATTTGAATGTATGCCAGTTGGTGATGCTTCTACTCGTCAAAGTTATCTTATTAATAAAGACAAGTTTATTGGAAAGATAGCGTTTGCTGAATTTAGATGTAGGTCAGGTGTTAAGGAAGTCCCCTCACACGGCAATGTTATAAAAATACTTGATAATGAGCCTACAAGATTATCAAATAATAACGAAGAAGAAAGTTAATTATAATCAATCTTATATAGACTATAAGAAAAAGAAACTGATAATAAAAGATATACATTTGAATAACAAACTAAAGATGCTTATAATGTCTAAGTTCGACCCAATAGAAGGACAAGACGGTATGTATCTAGGTTTTGTTACAGATAATGTTCTAGGTCAATGCCGAAATGTATCTGTTTCTGATTATGGTTATTATTCTGTTTCTGCATCTGATATTATACAAGCTCTCGATGTTAAGTCAGATACTAATGTTAAGTTAGTAAAGGAAGAAGAGGATGATAACCTTGTAGTATATAAGTTGTTAAAGTAAGTCGTGGTTTGATTCTTGCCCTATCATTAGTCGAAAGATTAGTGGTAGGGCTTTTTGTTGTTCCCCTGTAAAGCTAAGTGTTACTACTATATATTCTGATTGTGAGATAAATCGTCAGCTTATACTCAAAGAGGACTGTCGGAACGTATAGGAAACAACATTCCTTTATGGGGGAAATCAACGAGAATAGCTGATATTTCGTCTCTGTGCGATTTACTATGCCAACCTTAACAACTATACTATTTTTGTCTTACGTTTAATGACAAGCCTTAGAATCGTTTTCTACGTATGCTGAAAAACAGTAAGATTTTCTTTGGTCTAATACTAGGATTGATTATATTTGTAAATGAAGTAATGGAGAAGAAGCAAATAAAAGCTAAATACATAGTTGTTAAACAACCTGACGATAATATTGCATATCGTAATGTTATCAAGTTCTTATATATCGTAATAACTCGTGAAGAACTATCTAAGAAAATCGACAATTATCTTAACGGTAAGATTGAAAGGACTGCTGGTGTTTATGCCCCTCTTGATTTGTTTAATCATATTATTAAGCATAGGAAAGTTTATTCCTACGAAGAAGCTAAACGTCGTGCACGTTATTTAAATAAAAAGTATGGAAGAAGTTAAAAACACAGTTAGATTCGTTACTATTTCTAATTTTCCTAATTATTGTATAGGAGAAGACGGAAGAGTTTGGTCTGATAATCGTAAACGTTATCTTAAATGGTATCGTGGAAAAGGTTGTGAAAGACCTCATGTCACATTGTTTCACAATGGTAATAGTGCTAAGCTATTTATAGCTACTCTCGTTGCTCAAGCATTTGTTACTAATCCTAAGCCTAATGTATATAAATATGTTAGGTATAAAGACGGTAACAGTGCTAACAATCATTATACTAATATTGAATGGTGTAGAAATCAAACTGGAAGTAAGTATGGAAAATGAAATAAAAAGTGTTTTAGATATTATAGCCGAAATAAGTAAGAAAGATAAGAAGAAACAAGTATTCATTCTTACTAATCTTATTAATCAGTTAAAAAGTACTCGTATAGAGGCTAACAGCAATTACGAAGATTGTAAGCTTTCTTATAGTCGTAGAACAGATAATTATATTGGTAACTTTAAGCTGATGCTATTTAAGAAACAATTAGATTGTCTGGATATGATTATTGAGAACTTAGATTCTTATCTTGACGAATTATTAAGCAAATAGTATGAATAGAGCTAAAATCTTTCAAAGTGTCATTAAAGGAACTAATGTATTTACTCCTATTATTGATAGTTATCATACTGTTGGTAATCACATTATTGAACTTAGTTGTTCCGAAAAAGATAATCAACATGGGCTATATAATAGAGAAGTTAATAGTATTAGTTTTAAAGGTACGTATGGTGTGACTGTTATTACTAATAAAGGTAATGGGTGGGAACGCAGTATTAAGTTAGATAAACTATGTTATTCTCGTGAAGAAGCCATAGAATATATTAAATCATTAGGAGACAAAGAAGATGAAGTTTGATAATCCTTATAATATATTTCTTGATGATAATCCTCTTGAATTAGTATTTCCTTCTAACAATAGTTACAAAGGAAGTTCTACTAAAGAAGGTTCTAATTCTAAAGCTATTGCTAAGAGACGTAAACGTAATAAGAATAAGAAAACTCATAGAAATGCAAAACGGTGAAATAATTCCTATGCTTATTGCTAGGATAAAACAGAACAATACTGATAACATGGTTATTCGTTCTAAACTTTATAGCTTATTAACCGATATTACTAATAAGTTTGATGAAGTTATTAGAGCTGTTCCTCGTATCGAAGACTTTCAAAATATGTCTAATGAACAAGTACTTGAACATTATTATCTAAGCGTTGGTGCTGAAAGTCTTTGGGATTCTCGTGAGCTTATTATGAAAGCTATCTCTGAACATAATAAATTAATTAGAGAAGAATATGAAAAACCTAAAGAAGCTAGCAAAGAAACTATTAAAGATAAAGGATAAAGAAGTTACTCGTTCATGCTCTAATTGTGAAAAGTACGGAAGTATGAGATGCCCTAATAGTTTCTATTGTTACAGTACTGAAAACAAACCGTTTTTTAAACCGAAACATAATGGGAAGTAGTTTATTTGGTATTAAAGCCGAGTTGCAGGATATTATCTTGCAACTCGAAGAAGGTGAAGCAACAGATGAACTTATTGCAAAACTAGGTATTACCGAAGATAATCTTAAAGATAAGATTGCTGATTATCTTCAAGTAATTAAACGTTATCAATGTGACGTTAAAGAATGTAGTGACGAAGTTGCTCGTGTTAACCAAATTAAGAAAACAAGAGATAATACTCTTAGACGTCTTAAAGATGCTGTTCTTGAAGCCGTTCTTATGTTTGGTTCTACTGGTAAGTCAGGTAATAAAGTTATTGAGGGTAGTACTTATAAAATCTATTCTCGTAATACAACTACCACTATATTAGATGATATTCGTATCTCTGATATTATTCGACATTTTGTAGATATTGTTACTGAATATTTAGCAAGTACTGAAATTAAAGAAAGTCTTAGTATTGAATATCTTGCTCGTATTATTAGTGCTCACATGAAAGCTGAAACTTCCCCCATAGAGGAGTCGGAAGATACGCAATCTCCTTTCGTCGACGTAACTACTGATGATATATTTGCTATTGATACTGAAATAACTATTAATATACGTTTATCAGAACTAGCAAATGCTACTAATTTCAATCTTGCTCAATGGATTGGACAGAATCCTCATAAGGTAGAATTTAAATCTTCTACTAGTAAATCAGCTGTTGCAGCTAATTTAGATTTAAATGCTGACCTTACTATTACTAAACAAGTATCTAATACATCATTAATAATTAAATAATATGTTTGAAGTAGAAGATTGGGTAGAAGAACTTATCGAGAGAATTATGAATACTTATGGTTGTAATCGTAAACAAGCCATTGATTCAATAAAAGAAAACCTTTATTAAAAAGTTAGATATGCAATTTAATTTTAGAGATTCAGATTATAGAATTAAGTACAAAGCTCGTGGAATTGCTTGGAGAGGAAAAATTGGAGTAGATGTTAGTGATTGTAAAACAACAGAAGAAGCTATTGTAAAAGCTAAACTTAATTATACAGTTGCTAAATGTCAATTGTCTGCAAAAATGCCGGCACATGATAATGGTGCTAGTCGTGACGGTTCTATATTTCCTAATGTAGTTAATGGGTTTGAATTTGTTGATGTTCCTGGTGAATTTGCAACTTATCGTACTGATACTAATATTCCTCTTGGGAAAGTAAAGTCTCGATACGAAGTAGTACAAAATCAAATGGCTTTTGGCTTCTTTGATGATGCTCTTGGTGGTAGGGTAAAACTTGACCGTGCAGGATATTTTGGTTATGGACAAAAGATATTTATGTCAGCAACATTTGATAAAGATATTAATATTGGTGGTAAAAATGATACTATCCAACATTATTTTGTCTTTACTAATAGTCATGACGGTGGAAGTGCTGTACAAATGATGATTACTCCTATAAGAGTTATTTGTATGAACGCACTTCATGCAGCTAGAATATCAGCTGAAAGTTATATATCTTTTAGACATAACAAAGGTGTTAATACTAAGATACTTACTGTTCCTGAAATACTTGGTCTTACCGAACGTAAGATAGAAGAGGAAGAAGATATGTATCGAGTATTATATAAAACTAAAGTATCAGACGAAGAAGTAAAAAAATATCTCTCTGCAACTTTCCTTACGGGGGAAGAATTCGAGAGAGTAGATGAATTGTCTTTATATAACGGTTTGTTCCGTAGAGATAATTCTGCCTATGAAGCCGCTGGAATATCTATGCAGAAACTAAATACTCTCTGCGATTCTTTTGAATATTATCAGGAAGGTGTTGGTCAAAGACTAATAGCTGGTACAGCTTATGGTGCTTATAATGCTGTTACTGGTTATTTCTCTAACGTTAAAGAGTATAAGACAGAAGAACTTCGCTTGAAGAATACAGTATTTGAAGGCGACTACAATACTAGTCTTAAAGCTCTTAACTATGCTCTAGCTAATGTATGGGAATAAAAACTTTTATTGAAAAACTAATTGGGTTATTTACTGTTCCACGTTGTCCTAATTGTGGTGCTAGACTAGAAAAAGTTCCACGTGAAGAGGAAAGTGACCCGATTTCTTTTAAATGTATTAACTGTGGTAAAGAATGGAGTTAGAAACCGTATTAAAAACAATCTTATTAGATGTCCCTGTTATTGAATGTTTTATTCAGTTTGTAATAACTGCAATAGCACTAAAGATTACTAAGGAAAGACTAGATGATGAAGTAATAAGCACAGTTACTCTTAATTGTGCTTTATTTTTTATTCCGATATTAGGTCACGCTCTATTTGTAATATTTATAATCAGGTTTATTCATTTATTAAAGTATCTATATGGAAAAGAAGAATAAAGTCAGAACTTGTGGTAACTGTATTCATTTAGTAAAGAGAGAAAAAGGTTGTTTCTATAAACATTATACGTGCTTAGAAAGAAGTAGTGATACTATTATTACTTCTTGTTATAGAAGACCTAGTATTCCAACTGATTGTCCTTATCATAAATTTAAAAACAATAATTATAATGAGTAAATTAAGTAAAGCAATAGCTAATGCTATTATTGAATTTAACAGTGGTTTATTAACTCAAGATGAACTCTTCGATAAACTAGAACGAGACATTGATAATGTCTCTGTTAAAGTATGGCGTGAAGATAAATCTGTTCCATTACCTACTTATGGTAAAGAAGGAGATGCTTGTTGTGATGTCTATGCTAAGAATATAGAGATTAAACAAGATGATAGAATAGTTGTTCATACAGGTCTTCATTTTGCTCTTCCTGATAATTACGAAATGGAACTTAGACCTCGCAGTAGTTTTACTAAAGGAAATCTTGTAATGCAAAATAGTCCGGGGACGCTCGATGAATCTTATAGAGGAGAATTACTATTTGTATTTAGAGGACTTTACGACCTTGAAGAACCTATTGTTCCAAAAGAAGGGGAACGTGTTGGTCAACTTCTTGTTCGTCGTCGTGAGAAGATTACTTGGGATGAAGTTGAAACTCTCGAAGAACTAGGAACTACTGAAAGAGGTGTAAAAGGATTTGGTAGTACTGGAAAATAAACTAATTATTAATTTTAAACAATAAACAATTAAATTATGAAAGCAATTGGAATTAAAATAGTCGAACTTCAACCAATGCGTGCTAGTATGGCGCTTCAAACTGGTTATAAAATTGGTAAGTCTCATCCTGATGATATGGGTTATGAAGTAACCTATCCTGACGGATATAAAAGTTGGTCACCAAAAGATGTAGCTGATGCTGCTTATTATCCTCTTTCAAAGAATAATGATGGTACTAAGATTATTAAAGAAGATGTTGAGAACTTTATCACAAATGTAGATGTTACAACAATAGGAGAAAAGACTACTGTTGTTAATGCTCATACTCGTAGTGGTTTCGATATGGTTCGTCATTCTTCTTGTGTTGACCCAAAGAATTATAGTGAAGAACTTGGTAAACAATATGCTATGGAAGAAGTTGTTAATGACCTTTGGGCACATCTTGATTTTGTTCTTCAATGGGCTAAATACGGTATTAATGTTAAACCTAAAGAAAGTAAATATCCTCCTCATATTCAAAGAGTAATTACAGAATATGAAGAACTTAACGATAAGATTGGTAAACTTAATAAATTTATTAATAGCAATCCTTTCTTTAAGAAACTTGATGCAAAAGAGAGAAATGATATGTCTTGTCAGCTTACGTCTATGAGAAACTATTCTGATATTCTTCTTTCTCGTCTTACAAGAGCTGGCGTTGATTTCAAATAACTTATTTAAGACTAAAAAGTATGCTTAAATTAAATAATGTATTATCCATAGAAACTTATGGAGATAATTCTAAAGTAGTAAATCCTAAAATACCATATAAGGTATATCAGTGTAATAGTCTAGCTCGTATGCAAGACAAGAACGGTGGTAATACTCTTCATGTTGTTCTTGAAGATATAACTCCAAGTGCTGACAATGATACTTTTGACCGAGAAAAAATTGTAGTTGAACTTAATCAGTTCGTGAATACTTGGAATCATTATGTTGAACCGAAAGAAGAAATAAAAGATGAAGTTGGAGAAGTACATGATTAAACAGATTCGTAAAGCTATGCGATATGTTAGTTGTTTACCGCAACTTAAAGCTCGTAATAAAGTTTATCTCAAACTACAAGAGATAGAAAAGAAGTATAAAGAATAATAAGTAATAATCATTTTTAGTTATACGTTATTAAGAGTACTAGTAGTAATACTGGTACTCTTATTTTATAATACTATGACAAAAAGAATAAGCGTTAAATTAAAAGCCTATCAATCTAATGGATTTAGTAGAGCTTGTAAGAACTATATTTATAGACCTTGTACTCCAATGCAATTAAATCTATGTACTAAAGCCTATATAGAAGGTTATATGAAAGGTTACAAGAGAGCTAAAAAAGATATTAAAGAAAGAATAATATGACACTAGAAACTGTTGGAATAATTATAGGAGGATTAATATTTGCATCAATACCATTTGGAATGTTAATCTATTGTATTGTAAAAGAATTAGCTGAAAAGAAGTTATGGGGATATTTATTATTCATAGTAATAATGATAATATTGTTTTTAACGAAATCTTCCATAGAAACTTCATAATAGATTAGAACTATTAATAGTAGTAATACTGTTGATAGTTCTTTTTTTTTATGTTGTACTTGGATAAAATCAACGTATTAATGATAGTTGTGTTGCTGGACTTGCCTACGCTCGCAAAGCTCGCTAAATCCCCCATAAAGGAGTGGAATTATAGGTAAACCACTCTTCTATGGGGGAAGAAAGCGAGCCGATAGGCGAGCGAGATATAGTAAAGCTAGTATTAATAATAATAGTCCAAACAATAATACTAACGGCACTGGGGATAGTGTTCAGGAAGATGTTCTTCGTCAGATAGAACATTTGGGAACTTTTTGGATATAGTGAGGTCATAGACGGAGTAAATAGTATTCGGCTCTTTTTCGGGTAGTGAAGCTAAATCAATCGCTATTGACAATCATTCTACTAATCCTTGTAGCTTTGTTTCTATTTATCGTCCGAGGTTTTGCACTAGGGCGGAGACACTGCCTAAATGAAATAGTACTTATAAGTACTAAGACTAATCGAGTTCCCTAGCTCTCCACACTACACGCAACTAATCTAGTTAGTCAGACAGTTAATGCTGAATCCCGTACAACAGTCCGAGGCGGTAGGTACTTAATCACTGCAAAGGTAGTATTTATTTTGATATAAACAAAATAAGTCGGACTACTTTCACAAGCAATCCGACTTCACCATGAGTTGTAATATTAAGTAGTTAGTTATTCTTCATCTTCATCAGTAATCATATTAGCAACAACTTGACCTAAACCACTAAACGGACTACTACGTACTTTATAGTAACTATTATTAGCACCAAGTCTTTCATGTTTTATAATTTGATTAACTAATGGTACTTGTTTAAAGAAATTTACTACAAGTTTATTTTCACCTGAATAGCTTCCTGAATTATAATATAAATCATCAGGATTACCAGTAATAATATAGCTACAAAGTGCTCCTAATAATCTAAGATTATCTTGCGCAATACTTAATGCAGCAACAGGTTGACTATATAGTTTCTTACCTTCATTAGCTAATCCCCACGGAGTATATTGAATAGTTTCAGACATTAGACGGTCAGCACTATATAGGATATAGTCAGCTACTTGTGTAGAATCATCATCGTCATCTAGCATTAATTTTCCTACTACAAATAGTGCTACTGCTTTAGTAATAGCTATCCATTCACCTAAGCATCTACGAATATTGGCTTTATCATATTCAGGAAGAATGTTATAATAAGTAGTAAGATTAGCTACAAAATCTGCATAACCTTTAGCAATTCCTTGAAGAGTACGAACAGCTTGAAGTTCGTTACTATCATTAAGTTCGTAGTATTTCTTAAATGGCATTGCTATAAACTCACCTAAACTAACATAAGTTCCTTTACTAATAGACTCTCTAGTTTCATTATATATACCGTCAAAGTGACCTAAACGATAACCAAAACGTTTTTGGAATCCAGGAACTAAGTGTTTATGGAATTGCATTAGTAAAGCTCCCCACCAAGACTGTTGTAATTGATTAGCACCAATCTTATCATAGATACCATGTATTTGATGATTAACTGATATAACCTTATTACGGAAAGCTGCAATATCATCATTAGTAAGACCACTGTCAGGTTTAAGAGTAGCAACACCGTTCTTCAAGATAAGACTTTCTCTAAAAGAAGGGTGATTCTCAAACTTAGTTCTTTCTTCTTTAGTATCTTCTTTATAGGTAGCTTTAAACTCTTCTCTTATCTCTTTAGGAACAGAGCGTAAGAAGTCAGTTATTATATCAGCTTTAAACTTAACATAACGTTCTTTCTCAATATATGATTCAAGCACTTTATCTCTGAATGTTTCATATTTAGTAACTAATTCAGGATTATTCTTACGAAGAACTTTAAGCAATGCTTCTTCTCTAAGTCCCATAGCAAACTGTTCAAATGACATTACTTTATTCTTACCATTAACAGCAACAACTCTATGAGAATGAAGCATAGCTAACAATGTAGCGTTCTGCATATAATGTTCACCTGCGGTTTGTTGGATAAACAACAGATTTTCTAATTTACCCATAGGATTGTTACCTTTACCATAACGTTCTGTTATCATATCAGATTCAATAACATTGAATAATCTAATAATAGCATTAGTTTCGTTATTAGTAGTTTCATTATAAGCATCAGCTAAATAACTACCTACATTCTGCATCCATTCGTTCTCACCTTTACGGAAGTCTTTGTATTTAAAGAATTGTCCGGCAGCCATTTCCATTTGTATCTGTGTCTTACCATATAATACGTTGGCAATACCACTAGTAACGTTTAACATCATAAACTTACTAGATACCATATTACGCATAACACGAGATACTTTAGAACGAGTACCTTCATCCATTTCAAATTCATTAAATACTAACTTACGAACTTGATTCTCAAAGTGCTTAACTATATTAGAATCGTCACTCTTAGTAGTACGTATTTCTTGTTTACCAGTAATTCTACTAAGTAATCTATTATCCATAAGTTTATCGTTAGGATTTCTCTTAATAATATCCATATTACGTAATTGATTACTAGTAATCTTAGCTAATCTAGCTATATCATTACGAGTATTAAAGTTATACATACTATCTATAAATGAATTAAGTCTTTCAAGAACATTTGGATTATTACGTTCTGCATTCTCCTGTGCTCTTTGTTTACGTAACTCATTATTCTTAGCTTGAGTTTCACGAACATAAGTTAGATATTCTTCTTTAGTTTCTCCTTCTTGTTGTTCGCGAATAGGAAGTAACTTAACTTCCGATAAACTATGAAGCATAGGAGCATTACTAAATCTCTTATATAGATTAAGTTCTATATCAGACTTATTAGGAGTATCATACCAACCATGACTACGTTTAAAGTCTTGCCAATAGTCAGCAAAACCTTGACTAGGTTGTTCAATAGCTTGATTAGGTAAATAACCACGATTAATATAAGCACGACTACGTTTATCTTTAACAAGTTCATTAAGAAGAGAATCTACTTCGTTATATAACTGTTGTTGATAATTATTCATTCCATAATACTTATCATTACGATATTTATTAGTAGAAGGTTGTAGTTTAACTTCATCGTAGTTAGGATTCTTATACTGCTCTTTAACTTTAGTTTCTAACCATTTGTATTTAGCACTATATTCCATGTTGTTAGCTTCATCCTTAACTACCATTTGTCTCCAAATAGGCAACGGTTCATATTCTTTAGTAATAGGATTAACAACATGATTATCAATATACCATTTATCAAATACTTCTTTACCCATCTTATTCATAGCTACATACATAGCTTCATAATAAACAGTATTGATATAACTAACATGGTTATCTAACCATTCTTGAGCTTTCTGTTCATTTGGCTTAACGCGACCAACGGCAGCAGCAAACATTTGTTCTTGATGTTTCTTTAGATTAGCTATTTGAACATCAGTAAACTTAGTACCGTCAATAACACCTTCTGAATCATACTTACCGTAAGCCATAGTACGAACGAAACTATCAAAAGGATTACCTAGACGAGTATCCATATAAGCCTTCTTTAGTTCATCTAAGAACTCTCCTTTTAACTTATAATCAGTATTAGCTTTTAACCATTCTACTGATTCTCTATAAATTTCAGAAGTTTCAGGATATTGTAAACCTTCAATAGCTTGTTTATAACGAATAGTAAAAGCATCTTTAGGTTTACTTTCTTTATACTTATTATTTAACTGACGTCTACGTGATAAGTAATTATTAACAGCATTAGCTTCTTGATAATTCTCTTTATAATTACCGTCCATATCAATAGTAGCTCGCATTTCTGCTAACTCATGTCTAAGCTCTTCAAGTCTTCTTGCGTTTTGAACAGTAAGAGTACTATAATCATTATCAATCATCGTACTTAATATATCCCCTTCCTCATGTAATATCTTCATTAACTTAACATAAGTTTGAGGATATTTATTAAGTATTTGGTTCATATCATAATAGTCTTGATAGAACTCTTTATTGTACTCACGTTCTACATTATCTATTAAGAACTTCTCTAATTCGTCTTTAGCTTTCTTATATATAAGACCGTCCCGACCGTTCGAGTCGTCGATTTGAGCCAGCTTTACAGCCTCTTTTAGCGACCTTAATTTGTCGGTGAACGATTCATTATACGGCAGCAAAAGGTTGCCATTTTCGTCCAAAATATCGTTCAGAGACACGTTTATACCGTTGTTTTTTGCGTCTTCGATAATCGTTGAAATAGCGGTAGTAAAGGCTATCTTTTTATCACGAGCACTAATCTCACTAGCTCTTAATTGGTTCATCATTTGTTTTAGAACTATCTGAACTATTGGAATATGTGTCTCCTGACTATCCGCTAGCCAAAACTGGAAGAAGTTCTCATCTTCAAATGCTTCTGTAATACTAAGCATATTAGATTGAACACGAGGGTCACTAGAAAGACTAGTAATATAACTATCGAAGTACATCTTAGTACTACGTTTAACTACATTATCTAAGTCTTTAATACGTTTGAACTTATCTTTGATTTGTTTAAGCATATCATTAGTTCTACGTAAACCTTCTATTTCTTCTTCTGTTTCGCTTACACTATGAGCTTCATCAATATCGTAAGGTTGAATAGCTTCAATAATAGAATAATCTTCTACGAATCTATTAATGTCATCTAGGAACATTTCATAGCGAGTACGTAATGTTTCGTCCTCTAACATACGGTCGAATAACTTCTTATTAGTTATACTCCATTTCTCTTGAACTATCTTGTTACCATTTTCATCTAACTTATAAGTTCCGTCAGGATTAGTAACATAAGTAGTAAAGAAGTTATGTATATCAAATAAGAAATCATCAATACGTCTATTAGTATAACCATTGATAATTCTCAACGCTTGTTCACGTAAGTTATCATTTAACTTAGTAGCTGTATTAGAACGTAAATCAATAGCTGTAAATGAACGGAAAGCATCGTTTAATGCAGCTTCTTCTACATTAGCATTACTACGTTCAACACTTTCAATAACACGAGATATATAATCATTTATCTCTTTATCATTATCTATCAATGCAGATTCAAGTATATCTTCATTAATAAAGTTATCTTCTGTCTGAACACGAATAATGTTATTATTAGCAAACTTATCTAATCTAGCGTTTTCTTTAACTACTTGAGTAATGGCATTACGTCTAGGGAATTGTAATTGACTAACACTATTAATAGTTACTTTCTTACTATACATATAGTCAGGAGTAAGACTAACAGATTTAGTAGTTACACGACCTAAGTTAGTAACAATATAAACATTACCTTCTTTTTCGTATCTAAAATATCCGCCAGCTCTAAAACCTGTATTATCTACAACAGTTTGGAGAACTGGAACAAAACCAATACCATTAACATTAACATCTTCAATAGTTTGATTAATGCTAGCTTTAAGTTGTGCATAATAAGGAGATTCAGAATTATCTGATTTCTTCTTTCTAAGTTGAACTTCATTAGCTTCTAACTTAGTCATAGCTGTTTGTAGTCTCTTGGCTGCAATATCAGCGTTATTATGGTCATTAATAAGTTTACGAATGTTACCATAATTCATATTAGGAGCAGCAACAATATAATTAGTAATACCTGCTGCTTCAAGAGATTCGATAGTATCGAGTATAACTTGATTATCAGTAGAAGCAATAATGTATCTACGAGAAGTATCAATACGTTGCTCCTTTATGGGGGAAGCCAAGACAGTACTATTAGGAAACGCTTCTTCTATTAATAAATTAGCACCAGTTTCAAATGCTTTAGGAAGAACTACAAACTTACGAATATCAGAGTTCATAGCTATATTAATAGAACTAATAAATGCAGGGTCATACTGATTAATAGAAACTTCTTCTAATATATCTAATGGAAGAAACATTCTATTATTATCAGGATTAATACTAACTTCTCCAATTTCATTCTGTTCTAATGGATTAGTAGGAAGCATATATACAACATCATTATCATATACTAGCTTATATAAACGTAGAACTTTATTATTATCATTAGTTTTAGCATAATAACGATATTTACGATTATTTTCACTACCAGTAATCATTTTACGTTCTTGTGCTTCTTTAAAACTAAGCACACCTACACCAAGTCTATTGAATACTATTTTATTAGATTCCTTATACTTCTTATTCTCAAATGTAAGTACATCAGGATTATTAGGATTAGTTCTAAAGAATAAGTCACGTAATTTTTCTATTTCATTATCATCATTACTAAGTCTTTCATAAGTTCCTGTTTCACTACCGTATTGAATCATACTATTAATAGCTTTGTCTGAATCATTAATAATATTAGTAGCTGTTGAAACTCCATTATCAGAATCAATACCAGTATCCTGTCCATATAAAAGCTCAACAGGAATAATCTTACTAACTGTTCCGCCTTTAAACTTATAACCTTCTACTACCATAGAATATCTTATTAAGTCCATAGCTGTAAGTTTAACGAAAGGATTATTACTATGCCAAGCATTACGAAACATCTGATATTGAGATTCAGTAGATATAGTACTATCTATAATAGATATTCTATCATAACTATTACGACGACCTTTATACTCCACATTTAGATTTTTAAATAGATTATCATCCGAAGTATATCTTTGAATCAATACTACTTTATTTGCAGGAGACAACTTCATAAACGCTTCTATATTCTTTTCAGACATATCAGACATATTGAAGCTACCTACTATATCAGTATATCCATATAATCTAGCACGAGTATCTTGTTGGCTACTAATAAGATTTATATTATAGCTAGGTATAAACTCATTATCACTTCTAGTTATAAATCTATTAGTATTAACAAAGTTAGACTGTGCTTGGCTCATGTTAATAATAAAGCTCTCTAACTGCTGAATAGTTTGAAGATTACGAATACCAAACTTACTTACTAATTCACGGAACTGCGGTGTTTGAGTTTTGAATATCTCACTATCACGAATAATCTTTTCAGTAGCTATACAACTATACTTTAGCTGATAATATAAAGAAGGATATGCAGATTCTAATTCATCCTGATTAATATCATTAATAGTATTGAAATTAGTCTTAGGATAAATAGCATCTATTAGATACTTGTTACCTTCTTCTGTAACTGCTTTAAGAACAGGTTGACCTTTTTTTATACGACCAACATTATTCTCCTTAATATCATTAATACGATTAATAACATTATCTATTTCATTAGCAGATTTACCAGCACCAAACTTATCACTAGTGATAACCATCATATTAGAATTGATTTGGTCGCCTATCTCTTTGAAATATTCAAATGCTCTTAACGCTTTAATTTGATATATAAGATTATCAGTATTATTATAACTAGTACTTTCTACATCATCTTTAAGATGTTCTCTTAATTCAGTTACTTTTATTCCTTCTTCGAGAAGTTCATCTTCATTAATAGTTATACCTTTAGCTTCAAGCATAGCTTTAACATCTTTAAGACGAGTTTTCTTAGTAATACTATTAGCTGGAATACCAACAGTTCTAGCCAATCTTATATACATGTCTCGTCTTAATCCAATAAGAGGATTAAATCCAGTTTCTCCAAATACATTATCATTAGCATTTTGTCTAGCAATAAGTTCAGTTATAACAGGTTGATTTATGAATAATATAGATGTTTCATAATTAGCACCACAATCAACAATAGACTTATATACGTCAAAAGTATATAAATCAACATTAGGTACACCACCTTCTTTTACACCATCGAGAATAAGTGCAGTAGTTTCAGAAGAATAAGGAGTAATCAAACGATTATCTATGTTAAGATTATCATAACTCCAACCTAATTGATTATGGTCTACTGTTACTTCTTTACCTTTTCTAGTTACATCTCTAAAACGTTTTCTTAGTTTACTTTGTGCGTCTTTTGCTTCTTTCTCTGTGCTATATGTATAAGTAAACCTAAAACCACCGTGTGCACCGTCAACAATAGTTTTAGCTTTGTTACTAATAGAGGCGAAGTTGTCACGATTAACAGAAATAGCTTTAAGACGCGCACCGGACATATTAGCATCACGATACCAATTTTGAGCAATTACTGAATTAATATTACGATAAGTCTCTGATAAACCTTCAAAGATATTAGCCTTTGCAGCTTTAATATCTTCAAAGTTACTAGAAGATAAGTTTTCACCAATAGATACTGGTAGATTCATTATCTTAATAAATGTATCTACTATCTTATTGTTACGAGCATCACGAGTATTCTGTTGAGCTACTGTTAATTGACTAAATTCTTCAAGAGACATAGCTCCTACTATTTCAGCTCTTGCTTGAATAGTTTGTTCTAATCTAGCTCTACGAGTTTCATCAGCATAATCAATAGCTAGTTGTTCAGCGTTATCTTTTACATTTTGATAAAATTCTCTTTGTTCATTAATAACAGATTGAATATTACGATACTGTTGTGCAAACTTAGCAACATATTCATCGTTAGCATATTCACTTTCATAAAAGTCCATCTTACTTACAATAGCATCTACTCTTTCGCCAAACTTTAATTCTTTTGATTTAAAAGTAACAGTAAGATTATCTTTTACTTCTCTTGGAAGTAATATCCATGTTTCGTCTGTTTCAGCTATTAAATCTCTAACTTGGTCAGTTAAGAATTTATCATATTCTTCATTAGCTTTAAGAACAGTTTCTCTTGCAGCTTTACGAGCTTCTTTAAATTCTTCTTTAGTAAATTCAGAATTAGTAGCTTTACGAGTTTCTTTATCTATTAAAGAATTTATATAACCAATATATCTGCGATAAGTACTTACTTCATCTTCTCCATCTATATATTCGACCTTATGAGGTTTACCATTTCTATCGAAATAAGCTGTATGATAAATACCATAGATACTATCAATATCAAAGTCAGCACCAGTCTGTAATACCCATTCATCAGGAACAACAATAGTAGAACCTTGAGATTCATCTAATAAACCTACAACTTTCATTACTGCTACTGATTGTTTGCCTTCTGTTGGAATACGATAACCAATCATAGTATCGAGTCCAGCAGACTGTAAATCTTCAAGAGTAACTTCTTTAATTAGATTACCTTCTGCATCATAAGTATTATAAGCCTTTACCATCCATTTAGGTAACAATATCTCTACTATCTGATTACCGTCTTTATGATACGTTAGTTTACGACCAAGAGAATAACCGTGTTTCTCTTCTACTCTAGATTGCATCAAATCTCTTAAATCACTACGACCTGATAGTTCGGTCATACCAATATCTGAAACTTGACTAGCATGAAATCCTGGAAGTACTTGTCGAGTAATACGATTAGTAAATATACTATTTACAATATTCTCTATCTTACTACGAACTAGATTAGTCCAAGCAGGCATATAAGGCAATCCAGTTTCAGGATTTATTTCAGCATACTTACGATAATTACTGTCTAATCCTCTACGAGTTAACTCGTCTTTAATAAGAGATATAAACTTATTATTATCTATCTTAGCTTGATTACCTTCGTATACTACATTACCTTTAGCATCAATCTCTACACCAATACGAGAAGCAGCATCTTTAAAACTATCTTGAATATTAGCAGTAAAGTTATCAAAGAAATCTTTAATAAGAGATTGACCTTCAGGAGTATTACCAATATTATCTATTAGCTTTTTAACAATCTGTAACCCTGCCTTATTCTCACCATCCATGTGTTGAGGAATATCTTGCTGGGTATAAAGATTGGAATACCAACCAGTTTTATACTTAGTTTGAACATCCAAGTTAAACTGTTTCAACTTCTCTTTAGAGGGGAATTTCCCATGAGAATCCCAAAACTCTAATACTCTATTAGTAGTAGCTTTTTCAGTAGTAGTAAAGTTAACCTGACCAATATTATTATCAGTCATATATTTAGCCAAAGCACCAAGTTCACTATTACCTAAGAACCTAGGTATAAGTACGAACTCTGCATTTTTAATCTGAATAGGATTAGCTAACTTAGCATCATTATCTATTTCTAAGTCATAATAGAAGTTCTTTTGAACTTGTATCTTCTTAGATAATTCTCCTAACTTAACATTGTCAATAGGCTTAGTTTCGTCATAAAGAGCTTCGATTAAATCTTTATAACTATCATACTCTCCACGTAGATACATTCTACGAACAAATTCATCAAGAGTAATAAACGATTGAGCATCTGTTACTTCTGACTTATCTTTAGAGAACTGTTTAAGTATAAAAGCTCTAGTCTCTTTAGATACATTAGCTATATCTAATTGCTTCTTTAAATCATCGAGAACTTTACCGCTACTTTGAACATCTTCAAGAGTAATATATTTGAAACTACTATCTATACTAATAGTCTTATTAGGAGCTACTGTTATATCTCCCAAATGTTTCTGTACATTATACAAATCATATCCTGCATAAGCTAATCCTCCGGCTTGATATTCTTTGTTACGTTTAATAGTATCACGAGAATCTTTATAATATGCTTCATCTCCGAAGAACATATCATTTAGATTATTATATTGAATCTCATAGTTAAGAACCATTTCAGCAATGAAGGAATTAAATGATTCTTGACTAGCATTCTTATACTTATCTACAAACTCTTTATCAGAACTATATTTAGCAATAGCTTCTTGTATTCTATAATTAATATAGTTATCTATATAATTATATACAGAATTACGAAGTCCACCAGTAAGTCTAATATTATATTCTCCATTCTCGTCTTGTATTAGCGATATTTCACTATTCTTTCCCCCGTAAAGGAGTGAGAATACGTTGCCTCCCTCGAATAGCCAGTTCATATCTACTCTTTTGGCTATTTCACTACTACTATATTTATAGTTGTCAATCTTATTGACTTTATCAATAAGTAAACTTCTAAACTTAAATACATTACCAGTAGGATTGCCATTTCTATCAAGAATACTTTTACGATAATGATAATTAAGTCTAGCTTCTGATTTACGTAAATCTTTAAACTCTTCTTTTATCTTAGGTTTACCGTTCTCGTCTGATACAATAGTTACTATTCCGTTTTCAGTTGTAGTCTCGAATAAGAACTTAATTGCTTGCGCCATTTCTGCTAGTTCTTTAGCATAAATATTAGCATAAGCTACATATATTGGATGTCCATGATTAATATAAGTATTATGAATATTATCTCTAACCAACGAATTAAATTCTTCTTCAAATATTATATTATTAGGAATCTCTCCTTTAAATAATTCTGCTAATTCTCTATTAGTTCTTCCATTAAGATTAGATTTATTAGCATTTCCAGTATATGCTATATAAAAATCTTTTGTTGGATTTTGTCTAGCATAATTATATAGTTTTAATATATTAGCTCTTATCTCATTATCTGTTTTTGGGACTTTCGGAGCATTAACAGTAGTAAGTCCATAGGCTTTACCACTATCAGATAATTTATTATCCATTTTTTCTCCTTGTTTAACTCCAAAATATTTATAAGCTGACAAAGCTGCTCCACCAGTACCTTTATTTGGATTTCCATTTATTCCTAAAGGATTACTACCAAATACAAATATTCCATTATTAGGAAGAGATGTTAATTGTCCTTTATAAGTTCTACCTTTATAAGTTTTATTAAACAAACCATCAATATCTAACTTATAACTATTAAATACGAAAGTCTTTGGAGCATCAGAAGGTGTTTGGGTAAAGAACTTAGATTTCTTAACTCCTTTAGCCATCTCATAGTTATCTCCGTTGTTAGCGTATTCATTTAGAGTAATAATATCCCATTCAAGAGCATTAATATCTTTATAAGACTTAGCCTTTCCTGTAACTTCATTACTAACACCATTATACAATTGTGCACCAAATTCACGATAATATTCAGTAAGTTCGTAACCAGTATCAGTAAGACGAAGTAGACCGGGAATTACTTTACCATTAGATAAAGTCTTTTCAATAAGTATATTACTATATTGATATTGAGGAATATTAGTAAACTTAACTAGATAGTCACGAAGTTCAGTATTAGCAGCAGGGTTGTCATTGTAACGATTATCATTAATTCTTTCAAAGAACTTACTAATATAATTATTCTTTAGAATATCACTAACTAGATTGTTCTCTGCATTAATACTATTAAATTCAGAATCTACTATTTGATAATCTTTAAATCTATCAGATATACGATTAGCTATATTATTAGCATAACCACCCTTATATTGTAGTTGAGACTTATCAAATGGAACTACTACATATTCTTCATCATTCTTAGCTTTGCTATATTCGCCTGCATAATATATACGTTGTGCTTCATTATCTATCTTTAATATATTAGAGGCATTAGCTACAACTTTATTAAATTCTAGCAAATCGTTGATAAGACTAGTGATATTAGAAAGTTGACTATCACCGAAGCTACGAATGTAGTTAACAACACCCTGCCTATTGATGCCGAAGTTATATTTATTAAAGATTGCCGCAAGCTCTTCCGAGATTTCTTGTATTTCATTTGTATTTGAATTGTTTAATGTGGATAATCTATTTTTAAGTTCTTCTAATACTGCAACATCTCCATTCATAATAGAAGGATTATGAACAAGAGAATCAAAACTATTAAGTACTTTGTTTTGCAGATTAAGTTTAGGGAAAGTATTACGATTCTTAGTCACTACATTAGAACCGTCTGCACTTTGAATTACTTCATTACGTTCCCAAATAGATTGTTTTAATTGAGTAAATATCTTATTTCTCATCTGAACATTAGCTTCGTCTTCTAGTAAACGTGCAGCATATTCTAAATGAGATACTTCTTTAAATCTTGCAGCAATAGTATGGAAACTTTCTACCATAGCTTCAACACTAGAGAAGTTACCATAGTTATTAATAGCTTTAAAAGAACTATCAAAGCCAGCACTTTCAGCCATGCCTGAATAAGTATTATTAGAAGTATCAGGCTGTTCATTTATAAAACTATTACTATTTGTTTTAGGTAAACGAGCAAACCATTCTTTTACTTCTTTGCTAACATTTTTATCTATATCTTTTCGTTGGTCAGATATTTCAGACCAATCAGCACGAAGAGCAGCAATAGTTTCTTGGTCATCTTGACGAGAGTTTTGTTCACTATCTTCTTTAACATCATCATTAGATTCAAAATCTTCATTAGTATCTATACCAAACTCTTTGCTAAGACTAACTACTTTCGGTGAGTTAATTACTATATCAAATAACTCATTACGATTATAATTACCGCCATCGTAAAGATTACGAATAATAGTACCTACATAAGCCTTTTGTTCTTGAGTAAGTTTCTTATCATTCTCTTTTAGATGTCTATTAAGATAAGTAATCATAGTCAGCTTTATAGCGGCTTGAGGACTTAACTCATTACCAGCTTTATCCTTTATTACTTCGTTTTCACCCTTACGTTTTTTATTAGCAAGAGCTTTACGAATACTTCCTTGACTCTTTAAATAAATAGTAGCAAGAATATTAATAGCGTGGTCTTCTTTCGCTATGTCATTACCAAATACACCAGTCCGTGAAGTACGAACGTTCTGAACATAATCTTTAGTATTGATAGTCTCTCTGTTATTATATGCTATTATAGCATTAACAGTATTAGTATCAATATTCTCATCATTGAAATCTCTACCAGTCTTTTCTTTATACCAATCACGAAAACTATTGTCTTCGATAGTAGCAAGGTATTCAGTAGACTTTCTAACATCATTATTAGTAAGCGGTAATAGCTTATCTAATTTAGGGTTACTAGGAATACAACTCATATACTTTATATTATTAATTAAGTTATTACTAACATTACCAAAGATAGCATTATTATCAATACTATCAAATAGATTCATTAGACGGACGAAAACCGCACGTTACGAAGGCAGACAGATGCCCGTAGACCGCAAATTCCTGCCGAATTTCGCATTTTATATACTGTCGTGATAGTAAGATAAGGAAAATATAAAAGTCCGACAGATGCGCTTAAAATGGCTCATTCTAAGGCTTTCTGCCGGACTTTCATCTCTAGGCTTATCTTACTTAACTACATACGAAACTAAGCTCACCAGTGTCAAACAAATGCGTCACAATAGCCTTTTGTCGATTATTCAATCCCTCAATCAGACTATCGAAATTATCGACTTGACGGTAGTTATCACTTATACTACTATCTAAATCTAAGTCTATATCAGGAATATCAAATACATCATCAGTAGGAACGCTAACATCTTCCTCTGCTCTATCAAAAGTATCGTCATGAGTAACAGTAGAAGTACTAGCTGTATCACTAGTTTCTAATCCAATAGTAGATAAACGATTACGAACTTCTCCAAGTAATGTATTATCTATTTGTCCTATTTTACCTATTAATTCTACTAAAGCATCTATTATTTTAGTAAATAGGTTATTTGATTCAGTAGTAGGATTAGAATCATACTTAATTCTAGCAAGTAATCTAGCGAATGTACGATTAGTAATAGCTTCAACTACAAACTCTTCAATAGCAACAGCTCTAGGTTTACCACTATTCAAGAACTCTCCGTATTCTTTTACTAATGCTGTATCTTGATTGATAAAGCTAGCAAACTTATCATATAAATCTCCAAATGACTGTTCTATATTAGCACGTTCGTCATTAAGTAGATAATGTACTCCTTCGTGTATAAGAGTAAGTACTCTACGTTCAGGAGCAAGACTATCGAAACGATTACTAAGAGTAATAGTATTACCACCGGCAACTATTCCTGCAAATCTACCTTTTTCACCTACTGTTTCAATATCAGGACTAAGTTTAATACCAGCACTTTCTAATGCAGATATAATAGATAGTAGATTAGGATTATCAGTATTAGCTTGCGCAACTTCCATAAGAGTACCTATTTTAGGAGTACTGTCTTTACTAGCAAGTGGGTCAGGTACAACTACGGGAGACACAGTTTGTTGCCCCTTTATGGGGGAAACAGCGGCGTCAGCCGCGTTAGTACGACCAGTACTACGACTAGGATTCATAAGAGTAATAGTCCTATTATAAACATCGCCAGTATAATTAAAGTTACTAATGATATTACCTTTACTATCAGTAACATTTCCTAAATCAGTAACCAATACTCCGTCCTTAGCTACAAATTCTTCATAACTACTATAACCAGTATCAAACCATTCGTCTTGAAGTATATTAGGTATCTTAGCTTGTAACTTACCGTCTACTACTCTAAATAAACTAGATTCACCACGAATAGCTGAATTAACAACATTACGAGTAAGTAAAGCATATACTTCTTGTAACATTTTACTAAAGTTACCATGATTATTAGTAGGAACAAAACCATTAGGCATACGAGCCATAAGTCTTCTAGGTTTAAGTTCACCAGGAATAGAGAAAGCTACATTTCTATCTTTAAGATTAAAATAAATAGTTGGTGCAACTCTATTAATAGGTATTAAAGCATGACCTCTTACTTCATAACCATACAATACTTTCTGTTTACCTATATATTTAGATACTTCTTCTAATAGTTGAGTATGAAGGTTTTCATTGCCTTGTAGAGTAGCATCTAATAAAGAATGAAGTAGTTTATCTAATCCTTCATTAAACCTTTTAGTATATTCAGTAGCACCGGTTTCACTATTACTCATAGTATTCTCACGACTAGGAACTGCAATAAGTCTTCCTTCTGAATCTTTAATAGTCATACCTACTACATTTCTAGGAATACGACTAGCCGCAATAATAGTATTGGTTTTAATATCAGCTACTCCGCCGTCAACTCCTACTACTAAACGATAACCGTCAGTTGCTTCACTAGTAGTAACATCTCCAAACTTACGATATATAGGATTACCTTGTTTATCTTTAGCATAAATAACACTACCTGAACTTGTACGTCCAACAACTAGACGTTTCTTTTTAGACTTAGTTTTACTAATAGAGGACTTTAAGTTATTAATGTCCGTATAAGACTTCTTGAGTTTATTCATCCAATTAGTTAACGAATCGTTAACAATGGTACTAAAATCAGACTGATTAACATTAAGAGCATTATTAAAGAATATAATACTATTAAGATGTCTAATCCTATCTAATAGATTAGTTTGAGTATCACCGAATAAACTAGTTAGATTCTTCCAGTTCTCATTCTCTTGTAAAGCATTAAGCTGATGTCCGAATGTTCCTTCAACTTCAGGGTTATTACGAACACGATACAAACGATGTATATTATTAAGCAGTTGTACAAATTCTTTAGCACTTTCATCTTCATTATTAATAATAGATTGAAGTTGAGTTATGAAATCTATACTGCCATCTTTAACAGTATATCTCCAACCTTGATTCATAACTTCAACATTACCGTTATTATAACCAATCTTAGGAAACTCTCCTATTTTAATTCCGCGAGACTTAACTATAAGATTATTATTCTCATCTAATTCTACACTAACTGTATCATTAGATTTAAGTTGTCCAATACGAGAATAAACTTTACTATCGCTTAGATTAACTAAATTAAAGAAATAACCATTATCTTTAGCTCGTTGTTTATCTTCTGCAATAGCATTTTCTAATGTCTTACTTGCAGACTGTATAATATCAGAAGGCGTCTTAACTTCTGTATCAACATTAACTATCTTACCGTTTACTATTTGACGATTAGCTAGAACTTTAATATCGTTATATAGATTAATAGCTCTAGGATTAAGTTGTTGTAGATATATCATCATATCATTAAGACTAGTAAAAGTCTTACCTTCTACTTCATTACCTTGTATCTGATTATACAAGTCTATGATAAGATTGATTTCTTCTATACGTTGACGCTGACCTTCCAAATCATTATCAGATATGGATGATTCAAGAACTGTATTATCAGTTCCAGTATCTTCTTTCTTGGAAGTATCTACAACAGTAATATCTCCAATAGCAATAGCTGCATTAAGTTCTTCAATAGTGACATCAGCAATTATATTGCCTTTAGCATCTAATCCGTCAATACTTACATTTCCGAACCTACTAATACGAATATCAATATCATTAACTTTAACTGGTTTTCGAGATACGTCACTAAGACTTGCAAAAGGATTTACTATCGTAAATTCAAGATTACCTATATTAGATTTATTTACAATACCTGAATTAGATTGAGATACTACTTTGTCTAACGTTTCCTTTAATTTCTTCTCTTTTGCAGTCTTTGGTTTAGGTCTAGGCTTAGGCTTAACTTCTAGTTCTTCTTGAGTCGTCGCTTCGCTCCTCCCTTCCCCCATAGAGGAGGTTTCTTGCTGATTCTCCGGCTGTCTTTGCTGTACTTCATTCTGTATAGCTAACTTATTTCTTCTCTTAGTAATAGCTTCTCTTAGATTACTTATTTCATTCTTACCATTCTCTGAATTAGTTAAAATACTAACAGCATTAGATAAACTTTTATTTCTAGTATTCTGACTTTCTTCATCAGTAAACGCATTATCTAGTACTTTCTCAAGATTACCAAGCTCTTCTTCATTAGCCATATTAACAAAGTCATTAAGATTCTTCTTTGCTGATTTAACTAGATTCTTAGCTGCATCTTCTAATTCTTTCTTACGAGTATCTTCAAATTCCTTAGCTTGTTCATTAGTAGTAATAATACGAGAACGATAATTATCTCTACGAATTTCATCAAGAAGTATCTGTCCCATATTATCCATATACTCTGAATTAATATTACGAACTTGTTTAGCAAGAGTACCAAGACTAAAGTCTTTACCTGCCTGTTTAAACAGAGCCACATCATTTTCATCAAGTTCTTCTATTTGTTTCTTGATTAAGTTATTCTGTTCTTCGCTACCTTCTATTCCTAATGCAATATTCTCTACACTACGAACATTATCTAGGAACAAACTTTCCATAGGACTTAAACCTCTTCGTAAGTCTGTAACCTTAGATTCGATTACTCGTGATAAATCAAGATATTGACTAGCTTGCGCTCTATCTAAAGGATTGTTACTATTCTTTAGACTATTATAAGTAGACATTACTTCTCTACGATACTGTTCTAATATACCTAACTGCATACGATTCTTAGCCATTGGATCAAGAACTTCATTAATAGCCGGTATGCTATTCTCTAATTGAGATTGAATAGTATTAAGTCTTTCTACTCGTTTATTTAATAAGTCCGCTTCTTGTGCATTAACTATATTCTCTGATATAGCAACATCTAGTAAAGCATCATCAATATTAGAACTTCGTAATGCAGTAGAATAATTAACGTATCTATCAAGAACAGTACGCATAGTTTTCTTTAATTCTTGCGTATCTCTATCGTATTCAACATCATCTACAAGACCTGAATCAACTAGTTTCTTCTTTAGTCTAGAGTCTTCAATATAATCTTCAAGTAGTTCATAATTACCTGAACGAATAGCATTTAAAGTAAGAGTAGTAGTAAACTTCTCTTTAGCAGCAGCACGTAAATCTTCTTGTTCTTCGGGACTAATCTTAGCATAACGAGTAGTACCAACTGTTGGGTCTTGACTAACAGTACCGTCATCTAAATAAGTAATAGGATTACCATTAGCATCACGTTCTATTTGATATGGATTTTCACCATTATCAATAATCTGCATCTGACGAGCATACTCATTGAATACCTGTTCACGACCATTTATTTCAGCAATACGTTGTTTCTCTTCTATATTACCACCTTTACGATTATTAATGGCCGACATAGTACCACCAAAAGTAATACCGCCAATAACTCCCCAAAGTGCAGCATTGTATAATTGAGGATTCTGCAAGTACTTCTCTATTCTATCCATAGAAACAGCACCATTATATTGTCCAGCTTGACCTAATAGGTAACGACCATATAAAGTACCTTCTTCTTGACCTATAAAGTTAATAGCTTCTTCAATACCTTCGGTTAATTCAGATAATAGTAGATTCTCACTAGAATTAATAAAGCGATTTATTTTACCTGCAAAATCTTTAATAGTTCCTTTTGCTGCTTGACCTAATGTTTGGCTAGCAGATTCCATACCAGTAGAAGCTATTCTATCGAGAGCTTGATTCTGCGAATAGCGAATACGTGGAGTAATAGCACGATTAATTTGTCCTAACGCTTTATTAACTGCACGTAATTGCATATAGTCAAAGAATACATTACCTGCATTATATCCAAAGTTACGCATAGCTGCTTTATCTGCAACTATAAGAGCAGCTTCTTCTTTAGTTCTTTCTTTAGCTTCACTTGCAATATCAGGATTGTTATCTAACCAATTCTGAAACTCTTCATCAGACATTCCAGTAAACAGAGACAATGCTTCGCCTTCTATTTGTTCTGCAACACCACGAGCTTCTTGATAGTTTTCACCTAAACGCATACCAATAGCTGTAATACCGTCATTAGCTAATATCTTTAATCTATTAGCACGATATACATTATCTAATTTAGTAGCCTTCTTTGCCCAATTCATTGCACGACTTACTTTAGAACTACTACGTCCTAATGCTGCAACTCCTTTACCAACAGCTCCAACTCCTTTAGTTAAAAGAGTGCCAGGAATCATTAAAGATAAAGAACTAGCAATACTTGGAACTTGACTAAAGAACCAACCTGAAAAGTCATTCATATCAAATGCTTTATTAGGGTTCTCACGATATATAGGAAATAAATCGTCACGAACATAATCAGATATAGTATCGCCAGCTCTTGTAATAAAGTTACTAAAAGGTTTATCATCTAGTATTCCAGCAGTGGCTATATCTATTAGCATACCCATACCTCCAACAGTATCACCAATAACAGTACCAATAGTTTGTCCTAAAGCATTACCTGCCTGTTTCCAAGCTGATTGATTCTTAGCACGTAGAGTTTCTAATTCTTCTCTACTTTGATACCTATTAGGTTCAGCACCATACTTAGCTAATGAATGATAATCTTCCTCTGTACCAGTAAATACTTCTTTACCTGTAAGATTACGAAACATAAAATCACCTTGTGCAGCAACATCAGGTTTATATTTAGTAACAGTAGGAACATCATTAGCCATATTAACAGAATTAGCCCCACTAGTTAGTGGAGCTTTTTCTACTGATATATTATCAAACATGTTTGGCATACGCTTACTTCATTAAGTCGTTCATTTGATTAAGTATAACTTGACTAGGAGTTTCACCTGTAAGACTAGAGTACATTCGATTAAAGAATTGAAATACTTGTCTCTTAGTATCTATATCTAATTCATTTAGATTACCAGTAGCACCTGCCATTATCATAGCCTTCTGCATAAGCGGACGAGCAATCACTTGTTGCTCTTCTATGGGGGAATTTGCAATAGAACCATTTCTAGCACTAATCAAATCTATATCTTCTTTAACAGGAGCAAGAACAGCATTAGCTTGATTGTTTTGAAGCATACGTTCAAATAACTCACTTTCAGTAATTTTAATTACAGGAGAATCATTAGCATCGAGTATTTGATACAGGTTGCCATCAGTAACAGCTGAATAACTACCGTCTCCAAATTCACTATCTGATAAACGATAACCTCTTTTAAGAGCGTTATTGTACTTAATAGAATTGAGAGTGTCCCATGCTTTAACAGCAGGCAAAGATTTAAATCTCTCTATCTCATCATTAAGTACAGCACCTGTAATCATATAGTCTCCGGCTACTGCGTTCTGTATTCTATCTTCCATATCAGAATCAGGATTCTTACCAACATTCTTACCTGTCTTTACAGTATAAGGAATATTTAAGAATATACCATATTCACCAGTAGAAGCAGAACTACACCAACCGTTATTAATATTCTTCTTCTTAATTTGTGCTTGAATAGTTTGCATGATAGCATCTCTATCTCTACTATCTTCAACAACTTCAAGAACTCCTTCTTCATTACGTTTCTTAATAACTATACTTCCTGGATTAGCAATACTAACCATATTCATAACCCGTTCATTATAGTCTTTTAGTTGTTTAGATTCAAAGCCCTGACCTAAAGCAACAACATGAGGCGGTAAGTCAAATACTGCTAAGTCTACATAAGTAGGAGGAAGAGTTTTAGATACTCTTTCAGTCGCAGCATTAGATATTTGTGCAGCTTTCTCATATACATAGGCTATTGAGTTTTTATCACTTCCGGCAGTTGTTATCTCTCCACGACCAAGTGCTCTAAAGCCAGCCATAAATGCAGTGACTTCACTACCATAATATTTATTACCATGATAGACTTCATCAGCCCTAGTAAATGATTTAGGTTCTACACCTTCATTAGTAAATCCAATAGGATTAACTTTTAATACTTCACTTATTTCAGGAGCTAAACGAGTATAAGCATCTTTACTAATACGAATATATTCTTTATCCCCTATTTTAGAGAATGATACATCTTGTCTAGTAAGACCCATATCAACTCTTAGTTTAGATATAATAGCAGCCTTACTAGTTTCGTTAATAGGATTAACAAGAACTGTATCGAAACTATTACCTTGCGAATCTGTGAATAACTTATTCATTCTATTAGCATATTCACGTTGCATAGGATTATTAGTATCTGCCATATTTCCATTACTAAGTCTCTTACCTAAGAAATCAGATGCAAACTGTTCATCTTGTGTAAGATGTCCTTTCATAGCATCTAATCTATTATTAGCGTTATTAATACCACTATAATAATTATATGCTTCATCCAATGCTTGCTTCTTAGCTGTATCAGACAGATTGCTATTATTAGCAATACTTGACCTTAATTGAGCATACGCTTTATCTAATGGAACAGATTTAGATATTCCATAAGTAGCGAACATATTGGCTAATTGACCATTAAGTGTATTTAATTGTGACGCAACCTTAGCAGGAGTATCAGGCTCTACTTTCTCTTTACCACCAATTGTTTGCATAGAAGGCAATAATTCAGGTTCTTTACCTGTCTTAGGTTTAGCAGCAGCTTTACGTGAAGCAGCTAATAGATTAAATCCTAATTCAAGACTAATTCTACTTTCAGTTCTACGATAAGCAGAAACAGCATATCTAGGAGCAAATAGATTCTCTTCAAATTCTCTCTGCGACATAATAGTTCCGTCAGGCTTAGTAACAAGATTATTCTTATTACCTTTATTAGCTTTCCAAACATTAACTTTATAGTCTTGTTCAAGAGAAGCACGAGCACCAGGAGTTTCATTTAATGCAGCTTCAAATGCAGCACGTATCTTTTCCTTAGATAACTGTTGAATACCACTGGAAGTTTTAAGATAAGGAACATCACCAGCAACAATATTTCCTCGACCTTCTTTAAGATTACCTTCTGCATCACCCCATACTAACTGTTCGCCTGAACTAGAATCAACACCAACAGTAGACAATACTTTCTGATATAAAGTATTATAATCTATTTGTTCAACAGGACGATAATTAGGTTGGAATTGATTGCCGCCTATTATTTTGCCTGTTTCATCTGTTTGGTCTTGATAATTATATTTGTTCTGTTCCAATGTATAAGCCTTAACATCTCCGTCATAAGCATCACTATTAGTAACTTCATCTTGGAATTTTTTAAACTCTTGTTGATAACGCTCACGACCAATAAGTCCTGGATTACTAGCAACTTCTCCGGCTAATCTTCTTGCAGTAGTCAATGCAGTAGCATAACTACCTTCTTGAGCACTTGCTTCTATTTGAGCATTAACATCTCTCGAATATTTATCGAGCCACTCATTTTCAGCTTCGTTTAATTGCTTATTAGCAAGAAACGTTTTAATCTGATTACTAATTTCAATAGCAGTATCATGTTTCTGTTGTAGAGTATTTAACGTACTATTGTAAACATCTAAAGGAGCGGCAACCCGCTCCCTCTTTTGATAACCAGCTGTTCTAATATCTATCGGCATAGTTATATTATTTATAGTTAAGCAATCTTTTTCTTACCACCACATCTGAATAGACTACTACGTACTTTACTCAATCTACCTTTATTCTTATCCATCAATTTTAAGAATAATTCCATTTGTTCAGGATTTGCAGACATTATAGCGGCAGTAGCATTTTCTTCTGAACGTCTCTTATCCATACCTAATTGATAATCTCTAACTGCACTAGTAAGACCTTCAATTATATTAGTACGATTATTAGCTCTTGCTTGAATCTTTTCATTTTCTGTTTGAGTAACTGCATTATCATAAGCGTTTAATACTTGATTGTTTGCAGCTTCTACTACTTGACGATTAAGAGCGGAACGATTAAGAAGGTTAGTTTCAACATTCTCTTTCATTCCTCTTAACTTATTACGTTCAAGAACTCCACGATTAGCTAAAGATTGAATACGAGCAATCTTTCCTGACGAACTAGAAGTATTAGAATCAATAATTCTAGCCATATTTCTTTCAGAATCTCGACTTTCAGCTAATTGTGGATTTATATTATAAGCAGTTCTCATCCTTGCAGGAATTATAGTTCTAGGTCTAGTAGGAGCTTGAATATTATTAATACTGTTCTTATTAGTAACACCACTTATAATATTACCTAATGCTCCAATACTAGCACTAATAGCTTCTCCACCTATACCGCTCATAAAGTTTCCAAATCTACTAGATTTAGATAATGGACTAGTACTAGAACTAATAGAAGCTCCAACAGGCTTACTTGGAACTACACTATTAGTCTTAACAGAATTCATATTAGCTTTAGTCAAAGCATTAGGAGCAAAACTACTACTATAATCCTTTTCTAAACCAAAGTTATTATAGTTATCCTTTAATAATCTTGTTCTAGAACCAAGAACTGATTTCTTCAATTCAGGATATTTCTTATATACCTTAGCTCTAACATCAGAACGACCATGAAGTCCAGCTAATCTAAGAGCATCACGAGCATCAGCTTTAGTAGGAATAGGATAACTACGACCACCGCCTGCAAAGTCTTTAGACTTAACACTAGGATAAGGTTTCTTATCTGAACCGTAATCTTTCTTACGAGATAATCCTCCTAGCTTTTTCTTACCAGTTATTGTTCTCATATTTCTTTTCTTTTTAGTACCGTCATCGTTAAGACCATTTCTATCTTTAAATGACTCTTGAGCATTAAATACTTTAGAAGGCTTAACACCTTTCTGAACTAATTCAGCCGGACTATTACCATTAAGTATAGGTTGAGCACTGAATACTTTAAGTTGCTTAGGAGTAACTTGCACTACTTCACCGCCTTCAGCTTCAACACCTGTCTTACCTGCATCAATAACAATACCTCCAGTATTGTGTTTACGTCCTTTAAGAAGAAACGAATCTTTCTTAATAGGAATAGCAGTACCACCCTCGACAATACGTAATTCAGTTCCTTTATGGGGGAAGGTTCGTACTTTCCCGCCCTTAGATAAGTATTGGCTTAAGAACTGTGACCTCTCTTCTTCGGACATCATGTTCTCATTTTGAGCACTGGCTAAAGCCTGATTGTCTTGTAGGTTTTGAAGACGATCTTGTCTTAACCTTTCGGCTTGTTCAGCTTTCTTCTTCTTACGATTGCCTATGATACCACTAACAATACTAGTACCAACAGAAATCGCAGTACCTATAAATGCTTTAGGTCTTTGTTCATTAATACGTTTCATTATTCTCTATATTTATTAACATAACATTCAATCTTCTTAATCTCTATCTTAGCTGTTCCGTCATTAATTACAAAACGCACACCTAGATATTTACCATTAATAAGATTGGATTTAAATGGTTCGTAATTCTTATCAACATCAACAGTCAATTTACCAGTAAGTCTATCTATTGGATAATTAGTAACTACTTCGTTTAGAACACTACGGAAATAATTATAATTCCATTTACCATGTTCATAATAAGGTTTAGCTGTATCGAAAGTATTACGTTCATTAACAGTAATATCTTCAAGTCTACTTATCGAAGTATTACTAAACAATAGTATCTTGTTACCTGCAAAGTTAATGTCGTTAGCTTTATATAAGTCATAACTTATGTAGTTAAGTACTTTAATAGTATCGTATTCAAGATTGAATAATACATCGACTACCATAGTATTATTATTGTCTCCTACATAGAAAGGATTCTTATTAGCGGCTATCTCAAAGTCTTTATATTTAAGATAACTCAAAGGCTTTACAAATCCTAATTGACCTATAATATTCTTCTTGTTGAAGGAACTAATATACAAATTAGTTTTTGTATTATAAAATCCTCTACATAAATAAGTATGTACACTTATCCAAGTATTAGTGACGAAATTGTAACTAAGGGTAAAGTCTGAAACATCCCCCATAAAGGAGCAAATCAACCGATTATTCTCCTTATCCATTCCCATTAGTATTTGAGTATTACTAGTTAAATACTCATCTAATATAGACTGTACTCCGTCACCTAAGTCATTTAGATTCTTCTCATCAAATCTATATAACCTCTTCTTACTTCTGTCTAAGAATATATAGCCAGCTTCATTACATACGTATGCTTCAAAATCTTGTAGACCACCATATCCTTTTTCACTAGTAAATACCTCTTGATAATCAATATCAAAAGCATCAGGCATTAACATTTGAACATATTTGTCTTTAGTATAAAGCGTATTATCTCTATTAAAGATAAACATTGAATGTTCGCAATGAGCTATAAGATAAGTGCCAATACCAATAACGTTAATGATATCACCTTTATTTTCGCTAATTATCTTATAAGCATTAGGTCTAAATATTCGCCATTTATTCTCTACTGATTCATCACTAATAACATCGCTTCTACGAATAGTTTGACAGTATTCTGTAACAAAGTTACTATATAATAATTCATTATAATTAATGAATTTCTTACCTGCATAATCAAGATACATACTACTTATTTCAAATGTATCATTGATAGTAGTAGGTAATAGATGAATCATACGAACATTCTGAACGAAAGAATTATTATCAGTATGAATAGTATAGTATCTTTCATCAGGAGCTGTTTTAATAGTTTTAGCAAATAATGGATATAGCGAATAATAATTAAGAATTATTCTACTTATAGGAGTATTACCTACTCTTTCACTATCCCAATGTACTCTAGGGAAATTAGGATAAAGATTAGTATTATCCGTAGCTTTTTTAGGTATTGGGTCAGTAGTATCATAGTATACACCATTACGATTAAATGCATAAACACATGCTGTCATAAAGTAATAATTATAATTATAGATATAATCTTCATAACCATAATTATAAGTATCTCCTGTTGGATTAACATACTTAATATAGCCAAGTGGAATAAGGTCTTTATTCTCCGACATATATAAGTTATCACTTATATTAAGTAATAAGCTATTTACATAACCTCTACCATTTGCAGTATAGAATCCTAACTTTAATGACTTATTCAAAACAAGATTAACAACAGCTTCTCTACCTGCATTATTATCATCTTTGCTATCAGCCATTATAATAGTAGAGCTTTTAACAGCTCTAATATCTCCAAATTCTTCTGAAGGACTAGATTGATTAAAATCAGTATCACTACTATAATAGTCAGTAAACATAGGACCTTTATAAGCATTACCCATAGTATAACGACTATCGGTAATAAATATATTACCAGCACCTGACTTCTTTATAATATCAAATTCAGGATAATAGAAACGAATATTATTAACTTGTTCATTAAATGCAGTATTAAAATCATCATCTCTACGTACAGGAACACCTTCACTAACTAATATAGGTTCTGTCTTTTCATAAGATATAAAATATCCTACGAACTCTTTTCTCATAGGTATGTTGTCAAATAAGAACTCTATCTGATGAATTCCTCTGTGACTAGGATTTCTAGTTCCTCTAAACATACGATTGCCATTATTGTTTTTATAAAGAGCAATACCATTAGAATTATATTTAGGAAATATATTACAGAATCTTACATTACTAATGCTATCAAATATATTAACTACATCGTGTGCATTATTAGTATTAATGTTACCATATTGACTTTTATAAGCATCAAATTTAGTCTTAATATCAGATATTAGAGTGTCTTCATTTATATTCATTGTTAATGAAGTATTACCTTCATTAGCTGTACCTAAACTAATAGTCTCTGAATAACTCATAGTATTAGGAATATTAATACCGTCAGTAATATTACCATTAGGATATACATAATGTACGAAGAAGTTATATACGCATTGATTAATTGCATACTTAGCACTATCTGAATAAAATTCTGTATCTTCAGGTTTAGTTTCACTATCTAATATCTTAGGAGAAGCAAATCCGAAAGCATAACTAATATAACCTCCTTTAGGACCACTAACACGAAGTTCTTTATACTTATCATTATTATGTAATTCAAGGAACTCGCTACCACTAGAACGAATACCACCTTCGCTTATTGCTAATACATTGTCTTTACCAAAAGTAGGAATATCAAGAAGTAAACCGTCATAATTACTAATTCCGTCAAGATTAAACTTCTTATTCTTTTGGAAACAAATATATAAGTTACCTAATACTCCTTCATAGGCTTTAGTACTTTCAACACTTACTCTATCATAAATAGTATAATCTTCATTACCTGTGTAATCATAAGTAGAAACAGTCCTTAGATAATTTATAAATGGAATAACTATCATGAACTCTTTCTCGGCAGTTATAATAGTTTGATTCCCTTCTTCTACTGTTTCTTTAATATAACCAACAGGATAAGCCTTTAAGTCAGTAAATGTTTTAGTAGAACTTAAATCTGCACTAAGACTACTTATAACATTAAAGTCAACAGTATAACTTTCATCAATATTGAAATCGTCATCTGTTGGTTCTCTATCTACTTTCCATTTATATACTGTTTCATGTATTCCTTCAATTTCATTTATTAAGTCTTGTGTAGACTTATTTTCATTATTGAAATTAACAGATAGATTAGGAAATAATTCATCTATTGTATGTCTACTAGTTTCGCCTTCACTATTAATAATTAAAATAGCATCTTCTCTACGATGCCAATAACTATCGTCTAATCTACTATATTTAGTAGCAAACATAAACTTATTCTTAGATACATCATATGCAATTCTAAGTTTATCTCCTTCGGTTAATCCTCCTTCAGCTTGTGTCTTAACATCATTTATTGCTCCCGTAGGATTAATTGTTTCATATTCATCAATAGTATATATAGTTGAATTAGGAAACTTAGCTTTAATAATATCTAATACTCCTCCATAGTCCACATAAGCTGTTTGAAAAGAACGTCTAAATTTCATTCCTTTATCAACAGGACTTCCAGTAGACATATCGTATATTTTATAATAAAAGTCAACAGGATTATAACGGTCGTATTTTAATTTATATGTTTCTTCCCCAATAGTAACATCTCCTAAGTAAAACCACATAGGTTCGATAATTTCTCTAGTATCTATATTTAAGTCAAATTCTTCAATTGATACTACTTTAAAGTCAGTATTAAACTCTCTTTGAATATTAGGAGCACTATAAGAAGTACTAGTAAACAAATCATTAGTACGTCCATATCTTACATAAGGATGACTTACAAATCCTAAATTTACTATACTAGAATATTTATCAGGATATATATCATCATAGTAAGTACTTCCGTATCTACTAAATTCTAGTATATACCAATCTTTATCATCGGGTTTAACAACTACGGCAGTAGCAGCTTCATATAGATTATCTGTATTTTGATAAGAAACGTAGAATGGAGTAGAATGACTATCGTAACCACTATCTTTATAGAAAGCTCTAATAAAGTCTTGAGATGAAATCATTAAACAATAAGTACCATAACTATTCTTACCAATACGAGTAAGAAAGAACTTTCTAGTAACTTCTTTATATTCACTACCGTCACCATAAGCACGTCCTTTAATAGTTACTACATATCCTTTGCTAATATCAAATGTTCTAGGATTATTAACTATTGACGAAGTTGCAGCTCTAGTAACACTACGTCTCATTATAGATTTATTTCCGATAAAATCTTTAACTCGAACTTGTATATTACTAGTATCAATAGAACTTACAAGACTATTAATGTTTTCTTCCTTATAGTTAGCTACATACAATCTATTGTTATAGTTACATAAGGTTTTTACATTATATAGATTAAAGAAAGAACTAGTAATATCATCTAAACTAAATGTTTCGTTATAAACATCGTCTATCGTGATTCTACTAGTTTTAATATCTATGTCAGAAGTATTATATACTTTAGTATCTCCCTTTTGAGTATTAATTATATAACCTATTTGATAAGCTGTATAATTAAGACCTGAATTATCTATTTGTAACCCTAGTTCGATATTTAAATTTACCTTTTCAGTATTTAGATTAGTATCTTCTTTAAAAGTAAAGTTTCCTATCTTATAGTTAACAGGGAGATTACCGCTACTGTCATCATAACCAAAACTATTATCTTCAATAGTAGTTTGATTTCCTTTATCCCATACTAATACAGGAGTTCCAATAGGAAACCAGCCAGTATAATCGCTTCCTTCTTTATATCTAATAAAGAAATTATATATTCCTTTATAGATAGCACTACCTGATACTAACTTGGAGTTATTAAGATTAGTCTTAGGGATATTAGGAACTAATGCATATTTAATATCGCTTCCACCTTCTAGGTAATTAGGTTTATTAAGATTAATTATCTTTAATGGAACTTCTTCATCAGAATTAAGTTCAGTAATAGCAACAATTAATTCGTTATTCACATTATAGGTATATGTACCTATAACTTTACCGCCTTGATAATTCCAATTAGTAGCAACTTCCGTAATAGCCTTAGTAGATTCTTTATATCTTCTAATCTTACTATTATTAGTAAAGATGACTATTTCATCAGAGCAAGAGATAACACCAACTATCTCTTCATTTTCACTTAATGTTATAATTGTCTCGATTGACTGTTCGTTCTGAATAGAATTACCGTCACGAGAAACCATAGCATTAACAGCATGGGTCATTGAACCATTCTTAATGGATTCATAACCTCCGTCTTTGTTTAACTCTTTAACTATCTCCATTAGTCTCTAGGTCTAAATGTTGCATTATAAAAGAATGATGCCCAACCTTTATAGGCATTAGCATCTTGATTTTCATTAATAACAGAAGCTCTTGCTCTGTCACGAGAATCTCTCCATAATAAATATGGATTAACTGGCATAGCACCTTGTAAAGAATATACTTGATGTTTAAGTCCTCTACTTAGTAACTTCCACATACAAAACCATTCAAGAGCTTCGATAAGTTTTCCGTTATCAGGTATAACAGGAATATTACAATGAAAAGTATCACTATATACAGTCTTAACTGTAAGATAGGATACTTTAACAACATCTGTATCAAAGTTTAATTGAATAGCATTAGCGTCACGAAGATAAACGTAATTACGTCCTTCATAGCTTTCAGGGTCTACTTCAACAGTACGCTTACTTTCTCGTTCCCTAGATTTCTCTCGGTCTTGAGTGAAGTATTCAGTAGTACCGGAAGAGCAATGACAGTCCCCTTTCTTTATGGGGGAAACCTCACACCCGTCTGCATATACTTTAAATGCGTTCATACAACATGGGAAATAAGCAACTCTATCAACAACTTCAATAGTAGTTTCCTTTTCTTCATATTGAAGAATACCCATTTCATTCATAGCATCTATACACCAAGCACCAACTCTAGGTATATAATCGCTACTCATAATATTGAAATCATTATCAAGTCTTGCGATAATAGTTTCTATTGAAGATAGGTTTTTGTTCATTGTTTCTAATATATTTTTGAGTATAACTTGGGTCAAACTTAGAAATAAGAGAGACACGATTGTTAATATCAGTATCAAGATTTATTATATCTTCTACACTATGACATTTTGCAAGTAGTTCAGCATTTGTAACATTCATGTGATTATTTATACCACAAAACTTAAATACTGTCCTATTCTTAACTGCACCGTCAATCATAATAACTCTACAAGACCAATCCGAATTATTATAAGATATATATTTAACACCGTCATATTCCTCTCCTTTTGCAATAGCTTCAAGATGTTTCTTTTTATTATAAGGCGTAAGTCCTTTAATAATAAGTTCTTCTTTATTTCTTCTAGTTTCTACAAAGTTAATACGTTTTCTATGCTTAATAACTTTACCGTCAGCAGTAATATGTGATTCAGTTCTTTTTACTCTTTCTATAATAAGGCAACCTATTTTCTTCTCAAACTTATAAATCTTTCCTCTCAATACTTGCCTTCCTATTTCTCCAAAGAACAGGTAACAATACTTTTTGTATTGTTCTCTTGTAATTAACTTACGCTTCTTTAATACATCTTGTCTTATCTCACAATCTTTTATCTTACGAAGCACTCTAAAGTATTGCTTTAGATTACGGTAAAGATTGCCATATCTTAATTGTTTTACATCCGTAAACTTAATATACTTCTCATCTATGGCTTTCTCCATTTTTTGATTAGTATCTAACTCATCTGTATTCCATTCCCAGTAGTTATATACACATACATCAAATATGGCTTCAACAGCATTTCTATTTTGTTCAATAGAGTATTTAATTCGATAAAGCAAAGATTTATATCTGACTATATTGTGAGACACAAGGTCGTACTCCTCTTCACTTGTCTCTATAAAATGTGTATACATATTACGTATGTCATATCTATCTATTGCATTTACTTTCATACTTCTATCTGTTGTTGGTTTATATCATCTTTAACTGGAACTTCATTAGTTACTCTCTCAACATTAAGTAGATTACGTTTATAGATTACATCTTTAATACGTTCTACCATATCTTCAGGAATAATAAATTCATCATCATTATCAATACTTGATTCCATTTTTTCATTAGTTTCAATTGGAATTTCAGTAGGTATCTCAAACGGAGATTCAATGATAATATGACCTAATGGTTCAATAAGTGGATTACCATTACTATTAACATATAAATAACCATTGATATAATCATAACTTAAACTGGTACACATTCCTGGAAGAGCTTTATAAAATTGAGCATTTGCTTCCTTAATAAATGGAATAGCCATATTATCATATCCAACAGTACGAACACTAACAAATGGTAAATTGTTATCAAGACGAACTGGTCTAGGAACTCTATTCTTACTTCTCTTAACTTTATACTTAGTACTAACAAGAGTTTGGAATATATCTCCGTCAGGAACATTAATTAGACTTATCCTGTATCTTTGCATTAATATCTTATCGACATTAGCGTGACGTTGATAAGTCTGACGTATCTGTTCATTGAACGTATGAATAACTGCACTACGAATAGTACGTCTCGCAGTAAAGTTATTCGGCTGATGAATAGCATGAGCTATTTCAGATACAATTTGATTTAACGAACTCATATCACTATTATTTTGAATTAGTATTATAACAAATATAGTTATTATATTGGTATCGACAAGACTTTTACTAATAATTTTAATTCAGCACTTCTATCTAGCTTGCTAGCTAGCTTACAGATATTCGCGTTGTAAACATTTTTATACAAGTGACACATTTTAAGACCCGTGGTGGCACGCAATACTGTCGGATAATAGTAAGTTAAGGAAAGGTACTAAAGTCCTATGGTGAGCTTCTATGAAAGCGTAGGAAGGTGGGACATACTTTTTATTCCCCCATAAAGGAGCGTGTATACTGAAAGAGCCGACTATCTCTAGTCGACTCTCACTTGTTAATCTTACTAATAGTACTTACTTTGGATATTGATTAGGTTCATTATCTTCAACTTCTATAAACTTTCGATAGTCTATATTGAAGAACGCCAATATTGGCTTCATAATCCAGCTCCAAAATACGAAGCTAAGAATAATAGAATTAAGTACTACCTTAACATCTCCTAGCTTTAATGAGAAGTATATTACTCCCATTATTAAAGCACATACTAGAGTTATTACTCTTTTATTCCAAGTACTTACTACTTTGTTTCCATTAAGTTTGTCAACTAATTTAATTACTAGATACGCTAGCACATTTACACAGATTACAAACGCAAAATCAAAACTAGTAGCCGTAGTACGTAGAATCTCACTAAGTATATTCCCGAAGTCCATATTACAGCAAGAATAACAAAGTACCAAGAATAATAGTTAACAACACACCTCCTACTCTTATGTAGGTAACAACTTTTGCAGGAAGAACACTAGTAGCTTCTTTCCATACAAACGCTATAATAGTAATAGCTATTACAGCAACAAATAACACTTTCATTAAGATTCCCATAAGCATTAAGTTTTATATTGCACAACAAATATAAAACTTTATTTTAAAAAGAAAAGAGAGACTACTATTATTTAGTAATCTCTCTTTAGGAATATAACAGAACTTGTATTACTTCAACTCGTTGAAATACTTCCAGAGTTTATCTTCTCCAAAATCAACGTCATCAAACCAAAAGTCGATAGCACTCTCGAATATCATATCGTCAAAGTTTCCTTTACCGAACCACTTCTCGAATAACTTACAGTAGTCGTGATATTGAGCATTGATAGCTACATATACATCAGCAACTTCTATATCTTCTTCTAGTTTATCTTTGAATTTATTACAAACTTCGTGGGCTTTTTGCATATCGTATTTTTCACCGATATATTTCTTACCGTCTTTGACATGGTACATCTCATCAACAGTTTGCTTAGCTTCCTGTTTATTGAAGTGTTCATCACCATATTCATAACGTTCGTCTTCACCTACTCCGAGCATTCGCATAAGAAGCATACGTTCATCATCATCATATCCTCTATGATGTTCATCGTAACTTCTATGTTCATCTCCTTCGTAGTTGTCGTAAGTCCTATATCCAATACGATTCATCATTCCTCTTCCACGACCGCCACGACCGCTTCTTCCACGACCGCCACGAGCAAGGAAATCATTAATTCGTTCGTACATTCTATCTCTTCGAGAACGAGCACGAACATCATGGTCTGTCTCGTATGGTACTTCTCTCATAATATTACTTAGTTAATAATTGTCTGAATGTTTCCAAATCAGACTGGTTGAACATAATTCCTTTATTAATAAAAGGAATAGAAAGAGTTATGTTACCGTTAGAGATGTTACCATTACCTAAAACTGGAATATTAAAATCAAAGTTAGGAATAGATTTGATTATTTCAATCTCTTCGTCAACTATACCTTCAATATCAATCTTTCCGTCTTTAGCAATAGTATTGATAAACTTATCAAAACTATCAATGTTATTAATAATTGCACGTTTAGCTAAAGGCTTAACTAACTTAATAGCTGGATTAGATTCGCCAAGAATATCTATCTGATTAACAATGTAATCTTGCAGCTTTTGTTTTACTACACTTACTTCTACCATTACTTCATAGTTTTAATAAATTCGTCATAAGTAAGAGAAGGATTCTTTGCACTAGCTTCTTTAAAAGCATTGAACAATTGCATCTCTCTTTGTGACATCTCGATTATACTAGTCTTTAGATTCTTAACTAACTTTAGTTGATTATCTAAAAGAGCTTTGCCTTCCGGACTATTCTCAATATTAGCTCTTACTAAATTAAGAACTTCTGCTTGAACCATAGATTGAAGATTATTATAATTAGCTACATATTCTTCATTAGTAGAAAGCATACTTCTTTGTTCATTAGTAAGAGGTTCAATCCCTGCACCATTATAACCTTCGGGAACGACTTTAACTTTTTCAATTACTTGCGTAATAAATAAGGTTTAGATTAATAAATTAAGAATATCTTATAGTAGCCACTATACACTCATAACAAAGAATACTATTATAAGTTCAGACATTAATCTATTTTATCTATAAACAATAATTTTATGAAAAAAGTTAAGTATCTCGTAAACAAAATAAAAGCCCCACTTGTTATAGCAGGGCTTTATAGAGTTAACGATACAACGGAATCACTCCTTTATTGGGGATTCTTCAAGAGTACTTTCAGATACAGATTGCCATTCAGAACTGGATAACAATTCATAAAGAGCTTTATCAGAATAAGTATCATAAGGATATTTAATAGTGATACTTTCATATCCTTCTTCATCAGTAGTTACTATCCTTTCTACCTTATTAGGAAATACTTCTTGGAAATGTTGACACTTCATAAGTGCTTTATCATTATCTCTGTTTTTACGTAGAACTAAATTAAGTTCTTCGATTTTAGCTGATTCTTCTTTACCTATATCAGCAATAGGAAATACAATGTAATCAATCATAACTTTAAATCTTTAAATATTAAACTTAGTGCATATGTTAATACTAGAAATATACCAATTAGTATATAAACTAATTTAAGTATCTTGTGAGGCGTTACTTTTATCTTCTGTATTAGAAATAAATATAGGATGATTAATATCGATTATCTCATCTTTCTCCATTAAGTTCTTTAGGAAGTTAATTTCTAGTAACGAGATAGTTTTGGAATATAGAATTGTTTTATAGATTATTCCTTTCCAATATTTACCAAGTACTAATCCTAGATTATCTCTATTTTCACCTTTTATAATAGGATTACCATTATAACTTTCAGGAGTTAAATAAATAATCTTAGAATCATCTCGTTCTATCTGATTTAATTTACCGTAACTATAAACATAATTCTTACTATTATAACAATAATCTAAAATAAAACCATTTCCAATACTACTTTCATAGATTTTATTTCCTTTAAACATTACAGTAGAATTATCATTCTTAGCATCTAAATCAACTCTTTTTATAATAGCAGTAAAATCTGTAAATATAGGAATATTCTTATTATCAGTAAAGTCAGATACTCCGTCATAAACTAGACCGTTCTCGTATTCAGGAAGAATTTCAATAGTAATATCACAATCAAAAACTAGTTCACCTTCTATCATAGGAGTTATTGCAAATCCTATCCAAGAATTAGTAGTTAAATCTAATAATGCGTCTGTTGGAACAAACGATTTAGGTAATTTATGAATACCATTGCCTAAATATACTATTGATTCTTTTGTTGCATTTTCCGTAGCTAAATATTTGTAAATAAGTTTACTATTTTCTTCAAGACCTTTAACAGTAACTCTAAAAGCAGGTATCTCTTTTATATTAGCTAACGCTCCTTCTCTCTTAACATAACTATATAATAAACCATTAGCCGCATGTTTAACATTAGTTATATGAACAATAGTACTATTAATATCATAAATATAATCTACTGCATTAGAAGTTTCCCAAGTCTTATTAGCACCTAACACTACTGGATAACCATTATAACCCGACATACCTTCATAACCAATATTGAAGTTCTCAAGAGGATTAACACTAGTACCAGTCTTTTGTAGTGATACTTGTTCGTCAATATAGCCTCTTTTTGCATCAGTGTTCTTTTTACCATAATTATCCCAATAGTAATTAGGTAACGTAACTTTAGGAGTTATACCAATATAAGTGTTCAACTCTTTAATCTTATCGTCTGTTGAGATTTCATCGAAGAGCATGAAGGAGTAGAGTGCCATTTGAGCGAAATAACTATTTGAATAACTACGTTTACCTATTGACGGAGTTATTGAATTATCAACATCACAAGTTGCTACAATATTATGGGTAATCTTTGATAAATTACTACCGATGATATTATTGTTTATAATACCGTCAATATAAGTATTACCGTTATTATGTTGAGAATAAGCGATTACATCACCTTGTGTGTAGATACCAAATGTTTTATCTCCGGAAGCAGGTCTTTGGTCATATATAAATCCATTTAAAGTACTCCAATTCACTTTCATCAACACTTGCTTACCACCCTTAGACAAAGTAGGAATAGTAATAAAGTCGTCTATCCCATCTAAACAGTATGCTCCTTCGTATTCACCGATTTGTTCAATAACTAAATTAGACCAGTCAACATTGGGAGTTTGAGCAAGAAATCCGTGAATTTCTTTTGTATTAGTTCTTGCAGGTAACTCATTTATTCCATTTATAAGATTTATCCAACTTCCGCCAGTATAACTAAGAACCCCGTCCTTAGGTATTCCAGAAACTCTAACTTTATACGTAGGGGAAGGAGAATTAGTATAGCCTAACCAAAATCCTTTATCATAATCAAAAGATTCATCAAGATATATCTTACTATCAGTTCTTACTATACCTTTATTTCCATAGTCTCGAAAAGTAGTAAAATCAACTAAATAACCATTAGCTCCACTATTAAGTTTATAAGCCGAGTTATAAATAACACCATGATTACCATGACCGGATATATCGGGAATATAACCTAGTATCTTATAACTAGAATTAGGAACACGTAATAATCTAGGAGATAAAACACATTTAGGTTCATTGTTATCAAAAATCCAAGTAGCCGTACAAGTAAATACCATTTGTCGTTCAACAACATGTGGAGTACTAGGCAAAGGACTTCCATTAAGTTTAGCATTACTAACAGTATAAATATCTTTAAGAAGATTACAATCATTAAATGAACCTATTCTAATAATACTAGAACCTAGTTTAATTTTGTCTCCCCAAGATATTTCATTATTATTCTCATCTTTGAATCTTAATAAAACAGGATATGGCTGTACAATGTCTTCGTATCTAACATATTCTTGAATAGTAATATTTATCTCTTTTGGAAATACTAAAGGTATTTCTAATCTATAATAATTACCACTTGAATCTTTAGTAGGAGTATAAGATTTTCCATCAATAACAACATTAGTTACTTCATCTGAATCTTTATAAGGAGGAACAATATCCAATACTAGATTACCTGTAATAGAAGTAGAATAAAATTGTCCATTTACTAGTTTCAATGTTGTACCGTCAGTTTTCCTAATATTTGCAGTAACTGAATATTTAGATACGTTAGCTTTAATATTAGGATTCCATTGAACATAATCACTATCTTGTTCAATAACTAAATTTATCTTTTGAGGAGACTTCTTAATACCATAGAAGATTACATCATAGATAAAATCTGTATTAGACTTTTCAATAGTGATATTATTAAAGGCAGTAGAAGAAACTTTGGATATTTTATAACCGTCAAGAACAGTAATACTAGTTTTAATATTACTTCCTATTGAAATATAATCTCCTACTTTTACTACATTTGAATCTTTATCTAAATAGACTATATTCTTAATATCTATATTACTCTTAATAACAGGTCTAAATTCAACCATGTCTTTATATAGAGTTCCTGCCTTATATTTCTTTAATTGACGTTCGATTAAGAACTTATTCATAGAATAAGGGAAGGACATAAGAAAATAGATAGCTATATTACCGTATTTATCACTATTATCTCTTATAGTACCTAAATATAATTTATCACTATCTTTAGATGTTCCAATAATTAAATCTTTACCATTGTAGTTATACTTAGATTGATAACTTATACCTCTAATAAAATCAGTATTAGCAATATTAATATTGTTTTTATAATAACTCCAAGTATTTATAATATTAGGAGCAGTTAAATATTCAAAAATAAAAGCTCCGTGTTTAGTTGAATCTTCTGCACTCTCAGATTTAGAAGCAATAATTCCAATATTGTCAATACTTAGTATTTCTCTATCTACAATGAAAGTATAATCTTTATAAATAGGCATATTGATAACTTTACCAAAATCATTTATTCCGTCAAGGCAGAGAGCACCTTTATTAGAAGGAATAATTTCAATAGTTAATCCTGTCCAATCAAGATTAATATCATCGTATCTAAAGTAAAATCCTAAAGTAAAAGTGCTATCAACAGCTTCGCTTGCAGGAATATCATATATCCCATCTTCTTTAAAAGAAATACTTTGTTCTTTATCTGAAGAAATATAATTATATATTATTTCCGTCTTTATTCCTTTTATTTTTACTTTAAAACCATTTGTAGCTTTAAGTCTACTATGATAAACAATATAATAATTACTTAGCTTTCCTACAACTTTAATAGAGTTACCGTCTTTAATAATTCCCGTTTGGTCTTTATGAACTAACCAATAATCATTCTTAAATTCCTCCGTATATCTTCCAATACCACTCTCTCCTTTCCAGCCAATATTAAATAACTGCAAGTCTCGACCATTACCACTATAATCAATAAGTTTATCATTAAAGTCAGCATGATTATCATTAGTAATACCTTGCTTCTTGACATCGTAGTAAATATCAGGCATAACATACTTGTCCAAATTGTAGTAGGCTATTACTTGATTAATCTCGTCAGTGGTCAATACTCGTTTGGCGATGAAAGTCCAGTACCAAGCAACAGAGGAAACTTCCGTAGGGCTACCGTCCTTGATATAACCAGCGACACTATAATTAATATCACTATAATTAGTTATATTATAACCCGTTGCTTCGTAATCAGCCTTATCACCAAGTATATTGTTGATTAGATTACTTGCTCCCAGCTCTGTATTACCTTTAGATATCTTATATCCATAGATACCTGTTTTACCGGAAGTCTTAACATTGGTTCTACTCCATATAGAACCTTCTCTTATATAATTAGTAAATCCATAGCTATCAGGGACTGGTGATATCTGGTGAATCATACTCACCACCGTAATCTCATTACTTCCTCCCAGCATCTCCTGTACGGTCTTGGTGGAAGTAATCAGGTCGTTAACTCCGTCGGTTATGAAGGCTCCTTCGAAAGAGGGGATTTGCTCGATAGTTACTCCAATATTTATATTAGAAGAATAAAATCCTCCCCTACTACCTGTTCCATTTTCAACAGTATTATATGACTTAGGTAATTCTATTACTTTATCAGAATTAACTACACTAAGGGGGGTAATTTTAAAAAATGCTTCTATTCCGTCCTCTTTACGATAGTAATAAGTAATATCGCCTTTTGTAAAATTTGAAATCTTAACTTTAAAAGATGAGATATCCCTATTAATATAATTAAAAAGATACTGAACATTAAGTGTAGTATTTATACATTTTATCTTACTACCATCATTGGAAATTTCGGCAGTACTACTATCTATTCTATCCCATGAAGTAAAATCTTCTACAAAACCTCCAAATCCGCTATTGAGTTTGAAAGCTGCGTTACTAATTACAAAATCTCCACCTCTATCTTTTATTTTATTCTTGATAATGTTACGGTCAGTACTATCATTTGATTTACCATAGGCTGACCATACCCCTACAAGAGCGTCTTTAAGTTCAGGCGGGAAATATATCCCACCTGTAACTCTAGACTTAAATCCTATGGCATTGGCGTTACCAATACCAGTTATATTAGTACCCATATTGTAATGTATCAGCAACAGCGTTATTAACTTGTTTAACTAACTCAACATTCCAACCGGAATAAAGAACAGTAGTAATAGGTTCTTTCATACCTGCAAGAACTACTTCAACTGTTATTGGGTCTTCTGTAATGTTCTTTAATAAGAACGGTTCTTTACCACCCATTCCATTAGGAATAGAAAACTCTGCAACAGCTTCAACTTTACCCATTATAGATATTTGTAAACTGTTAGCTGAATTAGCTCTGTTATAAATACGATTATCCATGATAATTACTTTTAAATGATTATTAATTACTCTTTGCAACCTTCCCCCATAAAGAGATATGATAACCGTAATTACCACTCCTTTATGGGGGATGCTACAAGAAACTAAATTTTGTTTAATTACACAATACTATTATTAACTTTTTAATCTGTCATTCCATTAGCCCAATCAGTAGGAATACTTGCAGAATTACTAATATTAGACTTCTTCATTTTATAAAACACATTAGCTCTATTAGAAGCACTTAAAATATTAAGCCAATTCCAAAATTCCGGAACACTACCAACAGTAGAAAGAGCATTATAGAATAGACCAGTCACATTAGTAAGCCTTTTATGTTTATCAACATTGAATAATGTAGAATTTATTTTTTTAGGACTTCTATTTATCCAATCTCCTACGTTTTTTCCACTAGCAAAAGCATAACTAATATTTCTAAGATTAACATTCTTATTAAATAAGTTTCCGTCTACTTGTTGTCCCATTTCAGATGTTGATTCAAACTGTGCAGATAAGAACATCGAAGATATGTCTTGTAACTGTATACAGTTTACAAAAGAATCAATAGGTAAGTTAATATGTGCAGGAATAATACAAAAGTAGAACATATTAGATAATGATATTAACTTAGTTAACTTAGAGAACGTATCTGCCGAATAGAACTCTCCGTCTTCTCCATTACTAACATTCCATTTATATGGGTTTAATAATGGTATACGATAGAATGTATAAGACAAATCAGTAGCATTACTAATAGGATAGAATAAATGTGGCGGAATACGTCCTCTTAGTCCATAATCAAGATAATTATATCCAACTGTTACATTAACTCTACCACTAGCAAAGAACACTCCATTTACTTGCATATTATTGCCATTAGTGCAATAATAGAATAAGTCAGGAGAACATATATAGTTAAGTACTTTCTTATTAGCATTAGCATCAGAAGGTGGAGCAAAAGAACCAGCGTTATCTTTAAATCTATCAGGTATAACAGGAGAACAATTAATACTTCCTGTACTAATTGCACTATAAAGAGCACTGTCTCTAACTATATCTTCTAATCCACTAAGACCATCAACACAATATTCATTCCAAGCAAGTTCATACTTATCGAAATCTTTATTCAAGATAACTCTATGAATATCTCTATTGTAGTTAGGCATAGTATGTTCGTCATCTAACCATTCTCTAGGGTCATAATTTGGATTAAGAATATACTTAACTGGATTATACTTTTCATTAGGGACTATTATATCTCCGTAATTACTAGGAGTAAGATCACCATAATTCATAGTATAACCTTGTGCTTCTGTACTTTGAAATCTTTCTAAACAATAAGACATATTAACTATTGTCTTTCTAGGAAGAGTTCGTTGTTTACTATAAGTAATCTCTACTGGCATTTCAGCACTTTCAATCCAATTACCGTCACTATCTATACCATAGTTCTCTGTAATATTCTGACTAGCTGCATCTACTTCATTCCAACCTTTATAGCTAACATTAGAAGTTTGTTCCATATAGAATAGTCCATAAGGAATAAAACCTTTCTTAACGAAGCTATTTTCTATTTCAGAGAAGCAGCTATTAACATTAACTAGTTTACAATTAGAGAAGCCTTTACCAGTAAGCGAGTACTTACAATTCTTCATACCATAATATAGATATGATATATTAGTAAGATTATAATTAGTCTTAAATGAATTAAGAGGAAGCTCAATTACACTATTTGCAGGAAGAATTAGTTTAGAGAAAAATCCAGGTATTTCAACAATAGCACTACAATTAGTAAATACATCGTATGGGAATACTTCATCTTCTTCTTTAATAAACTCTTTAGTAAAACCTTGAAAACATCCTAACGTAGACTGATTAATAGCTTGCTGTCCTGTTATATACTTCAATGAGTTCTTCAATCTACTAAACATCGAATTATGAATAGGAAATGTAATAGTAGAATTATCTCCAATAGAGAACGAATTATAGATAGCGTATAAAGCAGTAGGAAATCTAAGATTAACCTTATTCTTAACAGTACCACCAAATATATTATATAAAGAACCATTAGATTTAATAAGTCCTTTAAATGAATCTTGTATATATTTTAATTTAGTGTTTTTATAGAATAAGGGACAATACATTACTCCGTCTTCCACATCTTCATCAGTTGTTTGATTAAAGTAAATATTAGACTCATTAAACATATTAGTTATATATTCTAGTTCAGGTAATCGTACAAGTAAATTTCCTGAATTAGCGGCAAATAAATTATTTGCAATAGTTTCATCATTAGGAGAACTATTAATATTATTTACAAATTTAATGTTTGAAATATTGTTTAATCTAGTTAACTTGGAATCTACATTTCCTTTAAACTTAGCTAAGAAAGTAGAATCAGTATATCTAGTTCCACCAAAATTAAAAGCCTCGTCTATAGATTTTAAACTAACAAGAGGACTAAATAAACCATTATGTTCAGTAGAACCATTTTCATAAGTACTGGTAAATATTTTAAAATTCTGAGCAGGTAATCCAAAAAATATAGAATTCATATCAACAACTTTAGTACAGTGATTGAACATAGTTCTACGAGGACTATCTAACAAATTCCACTTAATATTTGTAACACTATTAAAACAATTACTAAGAGTCGTAACGTTATCACATTTATATAAGAAATAATAAACGTCATATATACTACAATTAGTACCTTTAAACATAACGTTACCATCAGTAGTGCCAATACTAAAGTTAGTAGATAAATTAGTATTATTTCTCCAATCAACAGAACCTTGTTCAGTATTAGTATCTGGACCAAACCATTCGCCATTATAATCAGGAGTAATACCTTTTACCTTTTCTTTAGGTTCGTGAATATAGAACTTAGAACATTGATTGAATACACCATTACCATTAAGACTAATATGTCCAAATACTCTCTTTAAGTTAGAACAGCCAACAAAGAACGCAGAACCTACATTGAAAGGATGTTTCTTATTATTATTAAACTTAAAGTAATGTACACCTTTGGCGTTTTGAACACTGAATTGTAAGTCGATTAATCGACTAACATCAAATATCTTATTACCATTATAAGTAGGAATTGCAGCATTACCGTATTGTATAGCTTCAACTTGACTATTAGTTATATTCAATGTCCTAAGTTTAGGAAGTTCAGATGCGGCTTGAATATCGTTAGCTGTATTAGTATTAGACATATCAAGTGTCTTAATATTAGGAGCACCTACAATATAAACAATAAGATTTCTGTTTGTACATAACGATATATTAATTGTTTCGACATTATTACAATTAGATACATTGAATGTAGTTAAGTTATCATTATTTGTACATACAATAGATTTTAAGTTAGGACATGAAGTAATCTTAATAGTATGTAAGTCTCCTAGATTACTAAGATTCAATTTAGTAATCTTATCACAAGAATCAATAGTAACTGTTTTTAATCTCCTACAACTGGAGAAATCTAATGATTCCAAGAACGGTTGATTAACAAGACTAATACCTTCAACTGCTGAATTAGTAATATTCAAAGAAGAAAGAGAAGCATTAGGTAAAGATATAGAAGTTACAATAGAACTAGATATATTCAAATTTTTCAACTTAATATACTTTTCTATATTAACTGTAAATGTACCTTGTCCAGCATTACCGCTCCAAAACTTAGTATTACTTAAATCAATATGTCTAACATCAGAGAAATCTTCGTCATTAACGAATACTGTTTCAAATGGAACAGGAGAATCACTAAGAGTATCGACAGACGATAAATCTAGTTTAGAGAAACTAGGAAGTTTCATACCAGACATGAATCTTTGGAATCTCATTCCACCTAATCCTTCTATATCGTTAATTTGAGGAGTATTATTGATAGTAACTTGTGTATTGAAAGAACTAATAGGAGATAATCTAATTTCAGTAGGTTTGCCTTCTTCTAAGAAATATCTAGTATCAGTAGTATTACCAATGTTAACTACAAATATAGCCGGACAATTGGAAGTAACAACCAGCTTAGGATTAGTTGCTTCTGCACCGCCTGCCGAAAACGTTCCTTTATTATTATAAGGTTGAATATTTGCAGCATTACTGTATTTAAACACTCCGTCAAAGAACCAAACGCGTTTCTTTAACCAGTCACGAACATATTCAACACGAGTACCATGTAAGAACTCTATATTAGCATAAGACGCTTCACCACCAGCTTCACCAACGTAAGCTGTAAGATACTTAACATTATAGTCATAATTAAATAGAAGTTCACCACAATTTGCTGTTTGAGCTGCAAAGTAATTATCTACATAATTATTAATATCTTTGCATATATTATCGTTGTTTCTCCATAAATCCCAAAGTCCTTCAAGAGAATTATCATATACACCAGTATTAGCAAATACAGTATCTCTTAATACATCCCACATACGAGAACTATAAGTATCATATCCACCGTCAGCAGCATTCTTAGTAATAACTAATGAATTAACATCATTCTTATCATTGTTACTAAATTTATCCAACCAAGCAGTTTTAGCAACAGATTCAAGAGCAACATTATCAAGTCCATTAGCCGTATCCATATCATAAAATCTAATAAACCATTTCTTACTTCCATTAATATCATAACATACAATAGTCATATTCTTACCAAGAGAATCGACAAGTCCGTATTTTACACATACTAATAAATAAGAAAAAGCATTTCTTATTGAGAACTTAGTATCAAGTTCGGCAGCAAGAGTAGACCAACTAGATTGTGCAGGATATTCACCTTCGGTTTCTTCATATCCTCCTACCGATTCATTCCAAATATACTTCTTAACTGTCGAAGTAGTCATTTGAGCAAAGATACTAAATAGTTCTTGTAGTACTCTCCAAATATTATCATCAGTAACAGGAGCGGTTGGTTCTAACCAGTTACCACCATTATATTTAAACTCACCTACATGCTTTATAATAGATAAGCTATCTTGCATAAACAAAGCTAACGGTAATGTCTTATCACCGTCTACAATTATATTTGCATTTTCACCGAACTCATAAGAATAAACCTTACGTTGGTCTATGTTTCCAAACATTTCATCTTGAGCATAAGTATGATAAGAAGTAACAAAAGCAGGTAACTTATTATCTACATATTCTCCGGTCGTGTTCTTTATCTTAGTAGTAAAGTCTTTCATAAACCGGAAACCCATATTATAATAAGCTCCACGACCTAAGTTAAAACTATATATACCAAGCATAGTTTGAGTTTCCTCACCATCAAACTGAATAAGAAGAATAATAGGAAAACCTTCAAGTGTCTGTTTAATAGTTACTTTATCTTTAACAGTTTTATCACGAGTATCTACTGGACGGTGAGCTTCTAACTCTTCCATAGGTGGAGTTTTCTCGAATAAGAAATCCGAGTTATCATTAATCCATTTACCAATAGAAGCATTATTAGCATGAGCGCTATCCACAACGTCAGCTTTAAGAGTGAACTGTCTTTCGGGAAACCAAGTCTCTTTAGGTTGGAATAACTCATAATCAAGGTTACTTCCGTCATCAGCTTTCAGCATCTTATCAAATCTTATTTCTAAGTTCTTAATAAGGTTGTTCATAGTAGACGTACCTTGTTTAGAGACAGCAACATCAGTAGTATATTCAGAACTTGATTTACCAGAAGTTGGACTAAAATAACTCATAGTACAACCGGTATACCAGTTATTATTCTGTCCACCTATTTCCTCAAATACAGCGCGAGTAAAACCAGTATTAGCACAATTGATTAACATAATATCTAGTGGAAGTATTTTCGTAGTATCAGAGATAAGACTGTTAAAGTTGACATTAGCATAAGTCTGATTAATATCATCCCAAAGTGTTGAATGTGGTTCAGAATCAGAAGTAGAGAAGAAGTTCTTCAACTTCATTCTATTATATTCCGTAAAGTCTACACTACCATTAGGTAACAATGTTGCTCTAGCTTTGGAATTCATTGCATTAATAACAATCTCTTTATCATTAGCAGGAACACGGAATAATTTAATATCATAGAAATTAACATCAGCGAAGTTTTGAATCTGACCAGCATTACTAATATCGCAACCTAAGTATATCTTAGAACTAGTTCTCCAAGTAAAGTCATTATTGATTTCACGAGCAACATTAAGCACACCGTTAATAAAGATTCCGACAATCATCTTTCCCGGATTTTTATTAACTATAAAGTCAACAGTATTAATAACATTTTGTTGTATCTTACAACTAATAGTCTCTTTAATATTACCATCAGTATAAGACCATGTAATATCTTCAAGACCTATCTTAATACCTTCCGAGAATTGCTCATCTGTATTGTAATCCCCTATAAAGAAGACTGTTCTATTTGAGAAAGGATGTCTATCTGACTTGAATGTACACGATATACCAAAGCCTTGTCTTGACCAGTTATTAAGAGTAGTAGTATCATCTTTAAATGGTTGTACGTCAATTACTCCATAAGCCTCTCCTGATATACGTAACATTGATTGTCCGTTCTTTGTTAAGAAACCTGAAAGAACACCATTAGTATTATATACATTTAGTTCAGTTGTAGCACCGCTAGGTTCAATAGCACCAGGAACTGTAAACGAAGGTTCATTACTTGTCCAAACTTTAGTAGTAGACACTTGTGGAAAACTTTCTTGACGAATATGCCAACTAGCGTATCTACTATTATTAGGATTTTGGTCAGCAATAAGTACTTGAGAACTAGATACAACTTCACAAGCTAAAACAGTATCAGTAATAGGGTCACCTTTTTCAGACCAACAACGAAGAGTTATATTCCAATTACCTAATACTTCTCCTTCAGTTGGAATAGCATAACTAAATACTTGTTGTTTACCACGCTGCACATATTGGTTATTATTATAGTTTCCTTCATCAAAGTAACCTATATCTTTAACAATACCATTATGTTCTATTCTAACAGCATAATAGATAAGACTTATTCCTGCAAGATACGGAGTGAATGCAAATGATATATCACCGCTTTGAGAGAACTTAGTTCTTTCAGCTCCTGAATCTACTTCTGCCTTACTAGTAATACCTTCTACAAGTACTACTAAGTTTACACCGTCTTCTACTACTACACGATTTGTTACCTTATCTGATTGAACAATTTGTTCATTCATTGAAGTAAATACTTGTGCCTGTATGGTATAAGAACTACCAGCAATAATACTTCCTAAATCCCATAAGTTAACATTAACTTGTCTAGGAGCAGTAGAAGTAGTTTTACCTAATTCAATAGTTTTACTAGCACCATTAGTTACATTAGTGACTACAAGATTAACATCTGAACCAATAATCTTACTAGTAATACTATAAGTAAAAAAGTAATTAATACCAACAGTTGCAGTATTTCCTGATACAGAACTAGCGAGTTTAATACTTGCTTCTACTATATTTAATAGATATGATTCAGCAGAGAATCCGTCTGTATCATTGGCTGTAATTACAACAGAGTGATTACTATTAGAAGAGAATCTATCTAACTGCGGAATATTAAGAGTTCCAGGAGTATTAGTCCATGCTTCTTTACCTTCGATAATTTTATTACCGTCAAGAGTAACAGTAATAAAATATCGCTTATTATTCTTAGAAGAAGTAATAAGATATTCTAGTTTAATATTAGTAGTTACAGTAGAATAAAGATAATTAGTATTACCTTCTTTTACTATATTACCATTAGTAAGTGTTATTTTATCTCCGGTAGCTCCTCCACCACCACTTCCACCACCACCATGTTCGGCAAGCCAAGCAATATAACCACCATGTTTCTTCAATGCTTCATCGTGGCGAACAAGAACATCATTAAGACTTTCCGTAGTCTTACCTTCTTCTGCAAGGTCAGGGTCAATAAGACGAGGGTCATCGACCACAATTCCAGTAGCTTTACCTGAAGACGATATATCCCAAGTTTCAGTATCAGGATTATATCTTTTAATATCATCTGCCATAATTATTCAATATTATAATTTGGAAATTTAATATTTATAATATCATTACCATTATTAGTTTCACCATTACCACCAACAACACTGTAATTAGGATTAAGACCTTCTATGTTAACATTGTATTTACCTGAATTATTAAATACATTAGATAACTTTTTAACAGTAATCGTTGCTTGATAATAATAAGTAGAATCATCAACCTCACCTTTATTAAGGAAATACTTAATATAAAAAGGATAACGTTGACCTGCATTTACTTTAGCTGTAACATCTGTTTTACTATTAATAGTAATACTAGCTGGAAAGAAATACCTTAACCACGGAATATTAGGACTAGGTAATTCTTTATTACTAGTATGTTTATATCCCGTAGCTTGACACATTAAATATATAGGAGCTGTAATTTCCTCAACCAGTTGAAACGTACACAAATGTTTAAGCATATCGAAATTCGCATTATTCTCCCAAGATTTAGGGAAAGATTGCCCTTGTAAAGCTTCTTCGGCTGTTTCGGTATATAATTCATCTGAATTAAAATCTTTCTTTAGAACGTCCGCAGTGACCTGTATGATAGGCTTCATAGAGCTGTTTTCGTTCTCTAAAATGGGATAGCTGCAACTGTACGTATGTTTGTGTCCGCCAAGACATAAACGGTAATTATGGGTCTGTAAGAACTTTGAGAACCAATATGCATTAGCTTTAGTGGTATTAAAGTTCAAACGACTACCGCTTCGTTCTACGCTAGTATCTTCTTTACCGTCCCAATAGAATGAATTAATAAGATTTTGAGTAATAATAGTAAAAGGCATTTCATGACAATAAGCTATCTTAGCTTTAGCATTAATAGCTTTTGCATCATCTCTTTCACACCATTGTTTTATTAAGTCATACATTACTCCGGTAGTAGAAAGTCCATAAACACTTCGTTCAGTATTAGAACTTATCTCACTATTAACACATAAGAAATGAGTATGACCAACATCGAATGAGTATAATGATTCAACGAATATTTCCTTTCCTTCAACAATAAATACAGGAGGATTTTCTTCATCCATTTCATAACAATAGAAAAAACGAATGTTAGTAGCATTGATTTTAGAATCATCTCCACCGTCACCAAGAACATAGACATTAGCAGGAGTAAGGTCATTGTTACCAACAGTAACCATTTCTGCAATATCATATAAAGATGCTCTACCAGCTTCGTAATCTAACCATTCATTAATACGATTACCATTCTGTGTCATATCACCAGTATTAATCATAAAGTAGCACATAGATATGTTACTAGTTTCATATCTATTAAAGTCCTTCTTTATTTGGTCAGCGGCTATTCTCCACACATTATATTCATCCCAATTAAAACCTTGTTGGTCGGAAGTCTGAACAAAGTTAAGAGCATCATTTTCCATATTTTCACTCATAACTACAAACCTGCGAACATCGCTCCTATAAGTTTCGTCTCTACCTACGTAATATTCATAATAGACATTCTTGTCTCTTGTATGAGTATCATATTGTTCTCCTAGATGAGTAAGTATTACCTTATGAGTAGTAAACGGAGTACCGTCAGTAGTTATAGCTCTAATACGATTATAGTATTTACGAACACCAGTTTCATTCTTAAACGATTCCACTTTAGTCCATTCAGTATAACTATTATCACTACGGTATGCACGATACCATAAGTATTCATCATAGTAACCTACGGAAACCCAATTAAAACATCTACTAGCATCATCATTAGGCTCATTACTTTCATTAATAGTATAACAAGCCTTGCGTCCTAAAGTCATAGTGACTTTATTAGGTTTGGTACTATCTAATAAAGTCTTATTAAAGAATATATTCTTATTCTCAAAACTAGCTCTAGGAGTATAAGATTCTACTCTAGGAATAACATCAGCTTCTAGGTTAACAAAGTACATATCATTAGCATTATTTCTAGCACTAAGAGCTTTAGTAGCTTGCTTAACATTATCCATAGTATAATACTTAGTAAACAAATACTTACTACTAAGATAACCATGAGCAGTATTTTCAGAAGCATCAACTTTATCAGCATCACCGGCATTAGGTATTTGTAGTCCAACCAAATCAATATAACCTTTAGATACCCTTATGAGGGAAGTCGCGTTATTATAAGGATTTGCAACTGAACTAGGCTCTGTTCCCCAAGTCAAGAAGAACTTAGCTTTCTTATTATCAAACTTAATAGGATTACCGTCACTAGCTATCCATTCCATATCATAGTTCTCAACTTTAATACGAGTAGTATTAATATTCATTACTGAACATTGAGCACCTCTAATTAGGAATGTCGAACCAGCTTTGATATTCCCCCATAAAGGAAGTGTTTCCCAATCTCCCCCTTCTGTACCATACTGTAATGATAATCCCTTTAGAGATATATCTTTACCTGTAAGATTACTAAGTTCAACGAAGTTATGAGAGCACGGATTATAACTATATTCATCACTTGTAATACCACCACAATACAAAGAGTTAATATATAACTTTTGTAGATATAGAGTAGTTACATATATCCAACCAGTTTCAGGGTCTTCTTGTCCACCAGTAGGTTCAGCTTGAGCTGTATCTAGTTCTTTCTTATATACTATTAATTGCCCATTGTTATTTACCTTAACTCGATATATTTGTCCGTTCGGTGCAACAAATCCAATAGTATCTAATTTGTCTAAAGCATCATAATCTATACTACCTCCACCTCCTGAACCACTACCAGTAAGATTAACAGGTTCTCCATTAATCTTAGTATACAGACGTTTTACATCAGTAGCAATAAGAAGTTCGTAATCTACGAAGTCATTAAAATTATCTTGAATTTCTTTAAGTGTTCCATAATGACCACGAACAGCTTTAGTATTAGGTTCATATTGGTCTGTTTCAGGTTCGATACTTTCACCAACAGCTGCAACATGAATAGCTAACTGTCCAGTATTTGGGTCAATAGGCTCGTATTCTTTTAGAACCGACTTTGTAAAGGTATTACTAACATGACCAGGATTTATAATTAAGTCTCTCTGATGTACAATAGTATCAAGGTAGTTTTGTATAACTTGAATTGCTTGAATTATTGAAGCTAATTTCTCATCCTCTTCAATAGCTGTTCCAAGACCAGAAGTATCTACCCAAAGAGAATTAATATTAGCTGGCGGAGTATCTTGAATATAAACTGTTTGTATAGGTTTATCTCCACCACCGGCTTGTTTAATAACCAAATGTTCGTTATCAATACCGCCATTAAACCAATATTCATTAATACTATTATTATGTTTAATACCAATAGTAAGTCCAACACTACGTAATTCAGGAGTAAGAGTTTCAAGAGCTTCTTTAACACTACTATAAGGTCCGTACTTAGCATCAATATCAGGTAGAGGGTTATAGTTATCATCTACGCTGTTATTAATAATAGGTTGACCTATACTTATTCCTTTTCTCATATTACTTGTTTTTACAGGTTATACGAATAGTATCATCAAATACAGAAGGAGAATATAAGAAGAATACTTTATAATGTATATCGTCAACAATACCACCAGGATTCTTAGTCTTATAAGCACCGTCTGAACCGTCCCAAAGAGTAGTAACAAGAATAGTACCATATTCAGCTTTAACAAGCGTCATAAGTGTATCAGGTATAAGAAGATAATGAATCTTCTTTTCTTGATGAATAGTAAATGTATTATTCTTATCTCCTGTAATAGTTCTAGGAGTATTACCTTCTAGTGCCATAATATCACTAACAGACATATTTTGAAATATCTGCGGTGCAATATCAGTATGTCCATAATACATAACATTCATTTTAGGAATAGACTTACATTCGACAATAAAGTCATTAGAATAATATGTTTCACCGTCTTCTCCTTCTATACTAGCTCTAAATATATAAACTTGTCCTACTTGAGCATTAAGTGTTAATTCATTAAACTTAGCCGGACTATCAATAGATAATCCTGAAGCTATAATATTTTCTCTTTCGTTAATAACTTGATATATAGTAAGAGTATCTTTAGTTACATATTCTTTATTAGCGATAACAAATGTAGCTTCATTATATTTTATCTGTTGAGCACCAGTAATTGATATAGGAATATTAAGTTCAAATGTCATAAATACAGGTTTCTCATCAGTAGTATATTCAGTACAGTTCAAAGCTAAAGAAATATTAATATAATTAATGAGTAAATCTGCCTGTTTCCAATAACCTAATGTATAGGCGGCACAAGCAGATTGAAACATATTCCAACAATTAATGACTTGACGATTGATACCTTTACAAGTAGAAGTACAATCTTTAATCATGTCTACTCCTAAGTCACTTAACTTAATAAGCAATCTTTTATAAACACAATTATACTTACTAGGAACATCCAAGTAAGTATACATTCCATTTTCGTTCTTTCTCATTGCATTACTATTAATTCGTTATACATTGCAATTAGATTTTGTTGTTGTTTCTCACTAAGTTTAGATTCTACATTTTGCATGTGACTAAGAATAGTCATAGCATTATATCTACATATATCTTCATTAGTAAGAACGAATCCAATGGTAGAGAGGTGTACAACTTGTACACCTCTATCAACCAATTTGCTATTTACATTATCGAAGTTTATGTCCATTACTTTAATGTATTATTTGTTATATAAGTTATGTAAGACTGAAACTTCAAGTTTATTTTATTATTAAAACTAGATATTTTATCTTCTTTACTAAGATTGTCATTAAATATTATCTCTATTATAGACTTCTCCACTGAAGGCATCCAATCCTTTTTCATATTATCACTAACCTTAACTCCATTAATCTTGTACAATGACAAGCTAGAGAATACAGTATAAAATTCAGCATTAACTATATTATGGATATTAGCTAGTATATTATCTTTGTTAGTTTGAACGTGGTTGTTAATAACAGTATTAGTAACGAATATTGTTAATCTCATTGCGGAAGCAAACATAGCATCGTCTATTGCAGTCTTACATTTGTCTTTATCTTTATCTATGATATTCTTTGTAATATCAGTAATAAATGTTGAGACTTGTAATAATGATTTAGATACTTCATCAAGAGTATCACTAATAGAACTAACAAACTTTTCGCTTTCAGTCTTTTTCTTATTATCCAACCATTTATATAACAGTAGGAAAATAGAAATTGTTATCAGGGAACTTAATCCTTGATTAAGAGCAAATTCGATAATTTCCTTCATCCCTATCTATGATTAAAGGGATTACTACTAATATTAAATACTAATAGCAACCCCTTTATTTAAACTATTACGAGTCATTCTTTAAGCCTTGCTTTAAGCTCCTGCCGCAGCCGGAGCCGGAGTATTGATAGAAGCCAAGATTGTGTCAAGAGTAGCAATTTGTGCAGCTTCTGTCGGAATAGCTAGATGAATTATAGTCTTAACATTTTCGGTGCTACCACTACGAAGGTCACGGTGTGGATAGAAAGTCAGACTATATACTGTCCAACCACCAGCATTAGAAAACTCTGGAAGAGTATATAACTTACGAGCATCGTTACTAGTAGAGTTAATACCTTCTGCACCAATACAACGAATTTGTAACTCTTTAAGAGCAGCATCATCATTAATTGGTTTTACAGCTTTTGTAGTAGTAATAGTTACTCCAAACAATGAATCTCCTGCAATCAGATTCCATGCTTCATAATCAGTACCAGTTACGGTAATTTTAGCAGCGGCAACACTAGCAGTAAATCCTTCATTCTTACCAAGAGAATTAAGTTGAGTACTTAACTTCTTAGCAATAATAGCAGCAGTATCACCTTCACGAGCACGCTCACTAGCCGACCACTTATAACGTTCATTAAGAACAGTATGAGCTTTAGCCATAGTTAACGTATAATCCTTTCCTTCTACGGGGGTAGGAACAGTAACTTCCGCACTGAATTTAATTCCGGCAATATAGATACTCTTAACATAAGAGAAATGTCTAGTATCAATATCAGATACAATATTGGTATACTTGCTCTTATTAGCAAATGCTCCACCACCAACAAACAAGGTAAACATCGGAATGTTCTTAGTAAGAGCTTTCGAGATGATTGCACCTTCGTTGTCGTAAAGAGCAACAGCACCCTCTGTAATACCTGCTGCATTAACAGTAGCTAAAGTGGCGGGAGTAGTAGCTAATGCAACATTACCTGCAAATAACAGTCTTTCCATTTTATTCTAATTTAGATAATTCGTTTGAAACTTTCTCATAACTATTGTTATTAGAAATAGCATTATAAGTATTAACTGCTCTCTTAATAACTTCCTTCATAGCAACATCTGATAATTCATTTGTAGTATCAGTTACACTACTAATAGGAGTAGGATATTTAATATAATTAACTAGAAACTTATCTATCTCGAACGTTGCTATAACTTCAATATTTGATTCAGTCTTATAACATATAGGACTTATAACAATAGATTTTGAATGATAATCATTCATTGTTTCACTAACTAAGTCTAAGTCAATCAATCTACAACGATAAGATTTATCCCCCTTAAAGGAGTAAATTGATGTATAGAACATTGGTGTAGTATAATTATTTAATTCTATCTTATAACCTGTACCAAACATTATATCTCCTTGTTCAGCTTCTAGTTTAATACTAGTATGAAGGCTACTAAGTTCTGTTAATCTTATAACATTATCAGAGATACCATCGAGTTCACGATTACCCTTACGAGAGAAAACGTCTTTGACATATTCGATAGCCTCTAAATTAATTAGTCGGTCTAACTCTTCAGGAAGTATAGCTCGGACACTTTTCATACCCATTTGTTGGGCTAAAAGCATGAACTCGTTATGTATCTCTTTTACTTTCATAATAACCAGTTATTATAATTTAAGTTTAGTTTCAAGTGCTTTTTTGTAGTCAGCATTTTCAGGATTACTGAAATAAGCTAATGCTTCTTTCATGTTAGCTCCAATGAATCCGCCTTCAGGAGTTAAAACAGTTTGGTTAACTTCCGAACGAACTAGTTCTCCTCTAGCGATAGCTTCTTCAATAAACGCTTGAAGTTCAACTTGTGAATTGTTAAACAGTTTGTTGAATTTCTCCGGCTCTTTAATTGCGAACTCATCAAGAATCTTTTCTTGAATTGTACGGTCAAGTAACAAGTTAGACAATACATCTTGTTTGTTGCTTGCACAGTAGCATACAAAGATAGCTTTGAACTTAACATCATTATCAATAGCATCAAGATAATTACGTCTTGCTTTGTTAGCCTGAATACGACTACGTTTCAAACGATTAGCTTCACGTTGTTCATCTTTTATGTAGAACTTGATTCGAGAATCAAAACTAATAACAGATACGTCTTTAGCTACAATCGGATATAATAAGCAATGACGATATGCAAGATAATCATCTACTTTAATAGGATGTCCATATTTATAACGAGTAGATTCAAGAGCATTAATCTTATTGACATATCTAGCAATAGCATCTTTCAACTGTTTAGGATTAGACTTTTCGGCATTATCATATTCTTCTATGATAGCTGTTTCATCTATTTTATAATTCAGATAATCTCTTTTCTTTCTCCATTGAAACGAACAGTTGAGTTTCTTTCCGTCACCGTCAACTGGAATAGATATACTATTAAACCAACGTTGAACTCTAGTAACATACTCTTGTGCGTTAGGAGAACAGCCAATAAGAGAAGGCATATAAGCTGCCATTTCTTCATAGTTGCTAGTCAAGACTCTAGCTGAATTAATACTACCACCAATACTATCATGACGTTCAGCAATGTATCTAGCATTAACTTGACGATAAACAGAATTAATAGTAATATCAGTAGCAAGAGCTATTACAATATATCTTTCTTCAAGAAAGTCTTTGTCTAAACCATCTTCTTCTTTAAGAATTTGTTCATAGGTTTGTTTAGGAGCTTCAGGAGTTTTAGTCTGCGGAATACTTGCAGACTGTGGATTTGGATTAGCTAGACTACTACCGAATGTACCGGTTTTTGGTGTTTGTCCTTCCATTATAATTTAGTTTAATTGTTTAACTTTAGAGTACACACTCCAACATGAACATCTTCTCTTGTCTGTCAACTTGCAGACCACGAGACATCTTAACTTCATATTGAGATTTATCAATATCCGTAGATATAGAATTGCTAGGAACAGAACCCCAAGACGGTGGAATAGGAGTAAGACCTTTCAATACACCAACAAGATAAGACTGACCTTTCATACGTACCATACGAACATTACGATTTCCGTTATATACAGAATTGTCAATGAACATCAGTTTGTGAGATGTCATAGGCAAGCCAGTACGAGGATGAATAAGACCATTAGCTTTTGCTGTTTCAGCAATAGGTGATTTATCCAAGAATGGAAGATGAACACAAGTAACTGTATGTCCGTCAATAGTCTTATATTTACGGAAGTATTTACCATAAGTAAGACCACCACCTTCTTCACCAATCATCTTTTCTCCAAGTGGAGTAATGAATCCTTCTGACTTAACATCTTCACGAATAGCCATATCGAAATCTTCGATACCACCTTTACCTGCATATAGAGTAATCTCCATAGAACCAGTATCGGTATCTTTATCAACTACATCACCAATAGTTCTTTTTAACTTGCTAAGAGGCAAGTATTCACCATAAGTATCGTAGTTAGATTCTTCTAGGATTTCAAACATTCCGGCAGTTTCAGGAATAGGTTGGTCATTATCCCAATCCTTCATATCAATAGTACCATTAACAGTACGATTGTAACGAGATGTCCATAAGTCAATCTCATTAGAGATACGCATCTGAACATCGAACTGACGCATTTCTTCATTAATCCAACGAGTATCAGTACCACCGCCTTTTGTCTTGAAAGCATAACTAACAATAACATTACTAATGTTACCTGCAATTTCCTTGCTATAACGTTTGAATCCTAACTGAGATTTCATAACACCAGGACCCATAACATTAGTCTTGTTACCCTTAGAATAAGATTCAGGAATAGACGGAGCTAACATACACCAGTATTTACCTTTCTCAAAGTTAGCTGGGTCGACATAAGCACTCTTATCTGGATTCTTTAGCTGCAAAGAATACAGATGTCCACCATGATTGCCTGCACCGTGGTCACGCATTACACGAACAGTTGTCTTACCATCAGGAGCAAGCAAACCATACTGTTCAATAATAAGACCAGTAGCAAACTCGACTTTAATAGGTTTACCACCAATACCAGGAGTAGTATCACCAGTGTCAGCCCAAACAATGTAATCATTAAATCTCTGACGACCCATTGTCTTCCAAGTCCACTCAACAGTAGTAATGTCACGAACACCAGCAGCACCTTGTCCTTCAGTAAGGAAAGTTAGCGGGAATCGGTCATCTTCCATACCATAAGTGTAAGTCAGGAAGTTGTTGATTTCCTCCGGTTTTTGAATCATTAAGGCAGCAAGAGATTGTTCATTAGAATAACCTCTGTCATCATATCTACCTCTTTCGACTTCTCTTAATCTATACATATTAGTTTTAATTTAGTTAGTTCAAGACTAGTTGGTCATTATCAACTGTCTTAGAATTATTACCTTTACTATTGATAATAACAGTCCTTTTACCAGTAGTTTGCGCTGCGGCAGTTCTAATAGATAGAACTTTTTGTTTATTAACAGCCATACCAACAAGACTAGCATAATCGCCACCAGTAAACCTTAGAAATGCTTTAAGTAAATCATCCTGCATACGAGCATCAGAATCAACTTTAGCTTCGTCTAACATATAGGCTGTATTACCTTCACTATCAACAGGAGTAGACACATACTTCAAGAAGTCTTTGCGACTAAGCATTACTTTCTTTCCGTCTTTGTTACATTGGATTTGTTCAGGAATACTATAACCTAATAGTTCGCCTTTGCTAATAGTCTTTTCTACATTATCCCAATATGCTTTTTCTTCAGCAGCAGCAGCAGCTTCTTTAGCTTCTACTTGTGCTTTCTGTTCAGCAAGTCGAGATTCATATATGCTATCAACAGCTTCTTTAGATTCAACGGCAGTATCATAAAGAATACCAGCGTTCTTACAATAGTCAATAAATTTGTTTACGTCTCCTTTCTTACCACTAAGTTTCCATTCTTCACGAATAAAAGCAGCTTGTTGTTCTTCGTTATCTTTACTAACAGTAATCTGACTTCTATCAGGTATTTCTACGAAGTCATCAAGAGTACCATTAAGTTTAAGATGATTAATAACTTGTTCTACTTGAGGATAAGTTTCAAATAAGTTATTAATAGCAGCAGTTTGAGCTTCTTTAACTCTACTCTGAACTACTGTTTCAACATAAGCAGCAATACCTTCTGTATTATTATCGAATACAATAGGATTACCATTCTCATCTTTAAAGTCAGAACCGAAACGAGTTTGTAATTGTTCAAGAACACTTGGTTCAGAACCATTTTGAGATATAAGTTCAGCAAGTTCAGTAGCAGTACGGAATACAGTTCCGTCAGCAGCAATAGCATTACCTTCAGCATCAATAGTATAATCTACACCGTCTACATTAATAGTATCACCTTCTGATAACTTAACTTCCCCCATAGAGGAGTCTTGTTGCTGATTATCCACTTGACCTTGCTGACCTTGATTTCCAGTATTACCATTACCGTTATTAGCATTAGTATCAGGATTAGTATCAGGATTACCATTACTATTACCATTACTATTACCTTGTTGACCTTGTTGACCTTGTTGTCCAGCACCTTGTTGTCCCTGTCCGGTAGTATTACCGTTATTACCAGAGCCAGCACCTTGACCTGCACTACCAACAGTAGATATATCATCTATTTTGGTAGTACTTAAATCGAGAGAATCATTATTATTAAAAGTTGGCATAATAAATATGTTTTGATTATTACTTTCACTCAAATGTAATCTAATAATATGAGAAAGCAAACTCTTGCTAGTTTGAATACCTTACTATTAGGTTTAGAAAAGCCCGTATTTGAATTTAAGTAATATAAGAGTTGAATAGTATCGGCTAAAACGAACGTTCAACATAGGGCAAAAGAATAAGCCATTTTAAGGCTTGCTACGGCATTTTAATGCTTTATAATACAGTTCATCTCTTTAAGGGGGAAAATTCAATAGAAGTCAAAAAAATGCGGTCTACGTCAATCTTATGGGTACGAAAAACCCTACGGAGGCATCCGTAGGGCCGTCTGAATCATAGAGAAAGGTATATAGCTAATTATAACTTAGTGTTCACTTCTTACTA
>OJMP01000066.1_pt1 | contig 97446 bp, 154 predicted proteins | sample 1597311 | NCBI WGS metagenome assembly OJMP01 (sample SAMEA2452134, study PRJEB22498) | human gut metagenome | biome: human feces; feature: human gut; material: feces | place: Australia | collected 2012 | reverse complement strand
CTAATAAAGCAAAGTATGCATAGTATTATAATAGTTTAGCTAGTGAATATTCACTTCCATCTATAGATGGGTACGATGCTGTTGAAGTAAATTATAATGATGTGTTTGATAAAAAAGTAGCGTCTGAAGCGTTAAAAAAACCAAAAGAAGTCAATGGGTTATATCAACAAGTCATATCTATTAGAGCTTATCAAGATTTATCTTCAGATACAGAAGTTTTATCAAATTTAGTTCAATTATCATAGATTGATACTAAGAAATTTGGTAATACTTTACCATTACAGTTAAATTTCAAACGTAGATTAAATAGATATATAGATAATTATCAAAGTAGGTTCTATATAAATGGAGCTGATAATATAGAAAAACCTATAAACTATTACTTATCTTCTACATTCCTTAAGTAGAAACTAGATGCTGGTATAAATACTCCTAGAATATTATTAAGCGGACAGGTCATAGAAGCTACAAAAGGATATAAGACAATATTTAATGCTGCATGTGACTTCTTTTTAGGTAATTCTTCAGATAAAAACACTGTAGCTGAATTATCAAAAATATTAACTACCTCACTAAGAACTAAAGCTGTAGTGAATGCAGTTGAGGACTTTAATATTAGCGATAAGAAATTCCTTAATATGTTAAGAGGACCTAAAAGTATGGCAAAACAGTTAACTTAGATTAAAAATGATTTAAGAAAACGTAATGATTTACCAGTAATTGCGTTTAATGGTCATATTAAGAATGAGTTACTTAACTATCTACAAGAATATGCATCTGATGGTACTAACTAGAAATATGATAGAATAGTAACAGCAGATAATGCTTTAACTAATACTGCTACTTATGAAAACAGATTATTGTCGGCATATCAAGATCTACTAGACTGTGAAGATGAAAGTATAAGAAAATTTGCTAATAGATTAGGTGTGTATGCTTACTTAACTAGTTTCGATAATAGAAGTACTGATTCATTCTTCGATGTAATAACTACTGCTTGGAAGAAACAAAAAGGTTATTCAGATGCAATTAAAGCCGCTATAGAAATACTTAATAATGATAAATTAGTAGGTATGGACTATTTTGGTTTTAATTCTGAAAACATGCAGAATAATAACTTTACAGAGTTATTTACAGAAATAGCTAGAAATGCTTATAGAAACGATAAGATAGTTAAGCCGTATCAATTAAGTAATTACGATAATAAATACGGTACATTAGTTCAAATAAAGCCTGATTCTAAACCAATGCCAGCAGTATTTAGTAGTTGGAGAGCTAATCAACCATTTATTAAGATTCAACTTAATCCTAATGATATTAATAGTTATATATTGTATCAGAAAGTAGCAACAGTATATCAAACTGATGAAAATGGTGATCCAGTAAAAAATACAAAACAATCTGTATATAAAATTATACCTGCACTTGGTACAAAAGATGATAGAAAAGTGTACTATGAATATCAAAAACAATCTGGGGAACAATCTGCATTTGAAGAAAACGCTTTACCTAAAGAAGCTATTTGGAACAATGGGCAAATAGAACAATTAGTCTAGAAATTTTTTGAACCTATGACAAATAAAAATCATACCACTTTAGTGTATGAATCTTCAGATGCTATAGTAATTAATACTGTAGAAAAACAAGAAACAGTTAGCTTTGAAGAACCAGAAATTACAACAGTAGGTTCAGATTTAGAAGCATCTAATGAAATACATAATACAGAAGATACTTAGTCTTCTACTACTTATGGAGAAGTAGACGAACAAATTTCTACAATAACGGTAGGACAAGATGATTCTGTTACGTTATCAGATATGCAAGTAGATATGGAAGATGGAACTTAGACTATAATAAGTGACGATGTATTGAATTTTACAGAAATAACTGATGATGTGTTTGGAGAAAGTCCATACTTTGATTCTATATTAAATGCTGGTATTACTCAGTATGAATAGGTACAAGATATAATTACAGATATGAATACTGGGACTGATACTGTTCAAGATATGAAATTTAATGATGAAGCTTATAAAAACTGTAAAGGTAAATAATTATGATTATATGTCCAAATTTTAGTGATAAGAATGTCCTAAAAGAATTTAATGAATTAAAAGAATTGGTAGGCGAAATTGGCGCCTACCATATTTGGAACGAAAACAATGGAAATCCAATTGATTAGACCAAAGATGGCAAACCTTCTAAGCTGTTTTCAGACTTATTGGAGCACTATCAAGGGGACAGAGCTAGTGCTATAAAAGCTAAAGCTAAAACCTTTACAAAAGGGTTTAAAAGCTGGTTTGGTGATTGGACTAAAGTTAACAGTTCTATTACTTTAAATCACAACGAATCTGTAGATTTCTTATTTGATATTAATCCAGAGATTTCTAAAATAGGTACAAAAGAAGAATATATACAATATTTAGAAACAATTTTTCCAGATACTTAGGTTAAAGATATATATTGGCACGGTACAGATTCTGATTTTTCTAATGGCTTAGGTATTAAAAAAGGTAAAGGTTCTGGAGCTCCAGAAACAGGAAAGGAAATGTATTTTAATAAACAACCTTGGGCTTCATTGTAGTATATATCTGGAGTAAATAGAAGTATTAAAGATATAGAAGGATACAATAACTGGGTTAAGTTGTGGTGGGAATTGAAAGAAGCTCTAGGTAATGGTAGAATGGATACTGATGATTGGAAACATGAAATAATAGGTCCGAATACCAGACAATATTCGCCAAACAAAAAAGGAGTGTTTAATAGAGATAAAGGTGGAACGAACGGTACATATTTATCAGAAAGAAAAGCCAAATACGGGTATGAAAATAAGTCAGATAAAGAATTTTTTGAAGAGGTGTTTGATATAAGATACGGAAAAGAAACTTTTGAAGATTGGGTATAGAGAAAAAGTAAGGAATTTAAAAACATGTGGGCTAACAGATCTGTAAAAAGCGGAATGTATCCTGCGATTTTAAATATAAAAAATCCAATAGAAGAAACAGGTCAGAACACGTACTACGAAGAACAAAGAGGTTTGTTTACACAAGCAAAAAAAAATAATAATGATGCTATATTATCAAATTCTGCAAAAAATGAGTTTAATTCTGATGTTGCTGTTGTATTTAACCCCGAAGAAAACGTACATATTCTTGGAACAAAAATAGATTTACAACGATTTTCTAAATGGAAAGAAAAATCTAATAAATTATCTAAAGCTGTAGATGAAAACGGTGAACCTATTATTACAGAATTTGATGGAGATAGAGTGTTTGTTTCTGATCCAGAATATGATTCTACTAAAGAATTAACAGAATTAGATACATCTAAAATTAAATCTGTTGATAATACTGGTTCTTTTTCCGCTTCTGATAGTAGAACAAAGGGATCAGAGCTAGATGAATCATTGTAGTATTACTTAACTAATAGTCTAGATGAAAGGTATCAACAAGATGTACAAGAATATATAGAAGCATACAGATAGTATTTTGATAAATATGATTATGCTACTAAAGAAAATCTTGAAAAAGAATTAGAAAGAGTAATACAAAAAATACACGATGGTCTTAAAGCTAGATTATATACTCTGAATAAAAAAGACACCAATGTTACAGATGAATTTAAAGCAGCTTTAACATTACAAATATCTGAATTAGAAAATAGGACAGTAGATAGAATTTAGAATATAACTAACTTTATATATAGTACTAAATATGATATATTATCTACCATAAGACAAATCAGAGATGTGGTAAATGGAGTGTAGGATAAAATGACACTAAAGTAGCTGTTGGATTTAAAACAAGATTTCTTTAATTTTTATTGTCCAATGCTAGATGAATGTGTTAATACTTTATCTGCTACAGAAGAATATAAATATATAGTTGGAGAAAATCTATATAGAAATTTATTAAAGGAAGCAAAAAGAATGCAGACTATCCTAAATGTAGGAGCTAACAATGTTAATAATATGATTACTAAGTAGTCTGCTGAAGAAATTAGAAGAATTGGTATATCTGTTAATAGTCCAACTATAGAAAATTATATATAGGAACATCAAGAAACAGTAGGTAAAGATATATTAGCTATTACCGCTTGGGTAGGAGCTGGAGATAAAATTAACGACGAAGCTATTAGAGCTTTATTTCATATAACTCAAAATGCAGAATTTGCAGTAGATAGAGCCACATTTGAAAAGTATAATAAATTGACAACATTATTGAAAAAAGCTGGAACTTTTAATCAAAAGAAATTAGTAGAACTTGATGAAAATGGTTTACCTACTGGATATCTAGTTAGAAAAAGAAACTATGGTAGATTTAACAATGACTATAAACAATTCTTAAAGTAGCTTAGAAGTGATTTAGGCATGTTAGATGTAGATGATTTACGCTCTGTAAATCCAACTATACGTACAGAGTATAATAAAAGAAAAAACAAATGGTTATCAGAACACTGTGAAAGAAAATATACTCCTGAATACTATGAACTATTTAACAATCTATCACCTTTAGCTGCTGATGCTAGAGAATTAGTACAAATCAAAATACACAAATTACTAGATACTGTAAAAGACGCTAATGGATTCTATGACACAAGTAAGTTATCAGAAGAAAATCAAAGTAAACTAAAGGATTTATATTTAGAAAAAAAATAGTTAGCTAGTATATATGGTATAGATGGAAAATTAAAACAAGGTGAAGAATATGAAATAGCTGTAGAACTAGCTGCATTAAATGATAAGTTGTCTAAAGGTATGGTTTTAAAATCAAATAAAGCATTATTTGATAAAATCAAGGCTGAAAAAAAAGCAAATTTATCTGAAGCTCAGTATCAAAGATGGTTATAGTATAATTCTAGAGATGAATATACTCAAGAATTCTATGATGATCTTGCTAAAGTAGAAAGATCTGAAATAAATAACGAATCGGATAAAAAGCTATATGAATAGTTACAAGAAAGAAAGAGAGCCATACTTAAACAATTTAGAGATGATAAGACACACGAAATTGAAAAATTAATACCAGGAGTTGCTCAGGCTGAATTAGATAAAATAGATGTAGATTTATATAAGATAAGAAAAAGAAACGGTAAAAAGAAAACTACTGGATTAAAATTCAATGATATAGCTAAAGTAATACCATCTAAATTATTTTATAAACTTAGAGCCGATGCTATTGCTAATGGTACTTTAGCAGAATTTGAAATGACACATTGTAATAGAGATAGTCAAGGTAATATATATCCTAAATCTTATCTCACAACAGTTGTTCCAGTAAAAGAAAAATACATACTTAAAGAATAGCCATCTATATACTTTTCAGAGGTAGATTAGAATTCTCCATTTGTTAATGAGAACTACAAACCAGAAGTTGAAGACCAAGGAGAATACTATTTGCCTAAATTAGAACTATATGATAATTCAGAAGCGTTTAATAAAGTGTCTTTAAATGAAGATTTACACGAATTATATAAAGAGTGTGTGAATACTCTTAAAGAATCAAACAGCAAACTTACTAATCTTACTAATTTAAGTTCATATAGATTGCCACAAATATCAGGTTCTATGTGGAGATATGTTAGAGCTAGAGGATTTGAAGGTTTTAAGGAATATTGGAAAGATAAAGTATCTACTAGAAATGATGATACTGGTTTAAATGATGAAGTAGTAGATACTGGTACAGATAAATTATATTTTGTTCCACAGAATTATGTTAAAAGTCTGGATGATCCTTCTACTATTACAGCTAATACTGTTGGCTCTATAGTAGAGTATTTTAAAATGGCTGAAAACTTTAGAATAAAAAGTGAACTCAAACCTAAAACCGAAGCTATCTTACAATTTATAGGTAATAGAGATGTTAAAAGTAAGTACAGAGGGAGAAGTAAAAAAGGGTAGGAATCTAATCTATATAAGTTTGCTAAAAGCTTTGTAGAAATGAATATATATGATATTAAAACTAAGTCGGTTATATGGGATCTTAAAGAGAGAGATTTTTCTGTATTAGGATTTAAAGGTCATATAAAACCTAGGAAAGTAAATTTTACTAAATTAATGTTAGGTTTAAAAGCATTAGGAACTACTGTTAATCTTGGTTTAAACTTTATATGTGCTACTACTGGATTTTTTACAGCAATTTATAATGATATAATTAATTCTCTTTCTGGTAGGTATTATAGTTTTGGAGATAGTATTAATGGTGCTAAAGCTTTGATTGTAGACTTATTTAAAAATAATTTCAGTTTACTTAGTGATTATCACAATAGTACATAGATGAAACTAATGGAATATTTTCAAGTAGGTGCTGAAATAAAAACAGATAGACTTAATCTATCTACTTTTCAAAAACAAATAGCTAGAAACTGGGCTTTTGGAGTATACTCTTTAAGTGATTATGTCGTAAAGGGTCATATACTAAATTCTGTTATGTACAACTATAGATACGTAAATGGAGAGTTTCTTAGTAGCGAAGAATTTAAACGTAAATATAGTAACGACGAAGTAATGTTAAATCAATGGAACACATTTAGATCCTCTAGAGATTTAGTAGAGTATAAAAATGGAAATATCGTAACCAAAGACCCTGCTTATCAAAAAGCCTGGGATGCTAAAAAAGAAACCATTGGTAACACTGCTAGAAATTTAGCTCAATCTGCTGATGGTTAGCTTACTCCACTATAGAAAACTATGTTAAGTAGTAATATAATAGGAAGTTTAGTAATGATGCACAGATAGTTTATGCCTATTATACTTCAAGAAAGATGGGTATAGAATAGATAGTGGGATTATAGTTCTTAGAGATACAAAGAAGCTTTATTTAGAGTTCCTTTTAGTATTATTTCTGCAATACGAAGGGATACCAGGAATATTGGTTTATGGTAGAAGTACATGTAGAATTCTACATATGATCAGCGTAGAGCAATAAGACAATTATCTTTAGAACTATTAGGAGTAAATATATTACATTTCTTCTTAATGCCAATGGCAAAGGCTTGGGCAGATGACGATAAGGATAACATATTAAAACAATTATTAGCTTTTGCTTTAGTAAGGACAGATTTTGAAACTATAATGTCTTCTACCCCTTGGGCAATCCAAGACGCTATCTCAACTATCAAAACTCCATTCCCCATTTATAGTTATTATGATAACTTTTCTGCATTAATTTCTACTGTACCAGCATGGGTATATAATCTGATTAATAATGAAGATGAAAAAATAGATAGAGGCGCTTATAAAGGTTTTTCTCCTACTTTTAAATTTGGAATGAAAATAACTCCGTTTAAAAATATATGGGAATTATAGGATATACCTTCTAAAAGAAGATATTACGAAACTCAAATTGCAAATAGAGATTCTGATTAATGAAAAAGGCTGGATTATTTCCAGCCTTTTATTTTTAACAAGTACAAGTATAATCAGAGCAAAAGTCATTTGACTTAAGCAAATCATCAAATTGATCTAAGTAGTCTTTCCAAATAACAACTAAATCTTTTACATCTAAATAACTATCAGTAAATCTACCTTTTTTACAGAATTCTAATTCTTGTATTTTATCTTTACTAACTTTAAATGAAAAGACAATATAAGATTGTTTATTTATAGTATAAGGAAACCAATTATAATATGTTTTATTACAACTGATTTCCTCTATTTTTTTAGATAGTTCATAATGACTACTAAACTTATAAACTAAATATAATTTTCCTTCAGAATTGTCTCCTTTTAAATTTGTATACATATTTACAAATGCTGGACAATCAAAGTAAGATATCTTCGCTTCTATAAAATCACTTAAAAATATTAAGCATTTATTATAGTTCTTCAACACCATCACCTTCGTAGTATTCTACTGAGTGATCCCATTGATCTGTACTGATATGATATGAAATTTTCTGTAAAGAATTGTTAATTAAATCAACTTTCTCACTGAGTATTTTATCATTTTTCATGTTAAACACTCTAATTTGATTTTCAGAATCTTTACCTATAGCAATAATATATGCTTCAAAATCATATTCTTCAGAATTAAGATTTAATACCTCTTGCATATACCATTGAATTGCTAATCCATAATAAGCAATTTGTCTGTAATAATCATATTCTTCTACAGAATGTGCAAAATCATAGACATTTACAGTTGTTTTTAAGTCAATTAGAATTATCTTCTTATTAACATGATCAAAACATACTCTATCTAGTAAAGATTTACATTTAATATTATTGATTCTATTAACTTGCCAGTTAATATGAAATTCATTATGAGTTTCAAAAGTAGATGGTAAATTAAAAAGCAATTCATTTGCTTTCTTGTGATTCTGAATATTTTCCTTAATCTTCTTAAGCATTTGTAAATCAGCAAAGCTAATTATCTTCTTATTATCATCTTTCTTACTCAAGTATTCTAAGTAATCTTGATAAATCATAATAAGACCTTCAGCTTCTTCAATACATTTCTCATCAGATTTCTTATTACTATAAGCTTTTTTATAAGCAGATAGTTTAAGCTTATCTTGAGATTCTAATGGATTTACTTGCATAAGTCTATGATACTCATCTAATAAATCCTTTTGCTGTTTTACTTTAGGTGTTGCAAAATCAAGAATAATATAATCTTTCCAGAATTCATCTGGTTGAAGTAAATATTCATGAATCATAGTTCCTTTTTCAAGAAAAGAAAAGTTCATTCCCTCTTCTTTTCCATCAAGCATATCACGAAAATACCTAGGACCTCTTTTAATAAACCATCCTATTGCAGAATTACTTATTCTGCTATTATCTTCGTAATAAGGAATACTAATATCCATCTTATTCTTTAACATACTCTATAATTACTTTTTCTTCTATAGCTTGTATTTCTATAGTATTATCAATAACATTATTGAACATTGCTTCAATTGCAATACGTTCATTATCTGTAACAATTCCTTCTACTTTCATACTTAATCCTCCATGTCACTAATTACAGCTGACTCAGGAACTTCTGCTGAAGTATCCCAAACTAATTCATCTTCTTTATCTTGTTGTAGTTCAACTTCTTTAAATGTCTTAAGCCAATCTGCTACATTATTATTGTATGCTTGACTAATAAGTTTATCTAAGAATGCTTGTTCTACTTGTTTCTTTTCTTTTTCTGTCATAATATCTAACACTACAAATTCATAATTCTTTTTAAAACTATAACAATTATTCAATCTAGAACAATTGTATCTTCCAGAATTTACGTCACTAGATCCATCATGCCAATGCCCATATAAATGATATTTACTCTTTCCAAAGGAGAAAACATCTAGAGCTTCATTACAAAATGGATTATCATGTGTTAGTAGTATATCACACTGTGGTATATCTTCGTAAGTATCAAATCTACTAAATGCCCACCTGTCCTCTTGAAATTCGATTGGTTTAATCCAAGGTGTACCATAGAATTTAATATCTTCATATGTATATAATTCATCTATAAGTATTACTAACTTATCGTCAGTTCTTAGTAGCATATCTTGTTTTAATTCATTGAGATACTTCTTATTATACGCATCTTCTAATAGAAAATCATGGTTTCCTGGTACTAGAATAACCTTATTACAAGGTTGTCTTTTAACCCAATTAGTAAATCTATTATAAAACCAATGCCTAGACTGTTCAATATTTCTTTGTACAGATAAAGGCATTATATCACCGCATACACATAGTACATCACACTCAGGTATATTCTCAATGAGATTACCATGTATATCACTTACACCGCATATTTTCATGTTTATATAAGTTAAAAGGCTAGAATATATCTAGCCTTATTTGTTTTCATGCTGCATCACAACATTCACAATCGTCATATCCATCATCACATTCATCATCATACTCCTCATCATATTCTACAGTATCACTAACTTTAGTTGGTATATTTTCAGTAGAGATATTCATAATGTTTATGATTTCCTGAAGACTAATATCTTCATCTTCTAGCATTTTGACTTCACTTATGAAAGAAACAATGTTATCTATAGAAAGTAGTTTAATATTTTCTTTACAGAATTTTACTACTTCTTCTTTGTTCTTAATACCAAAATCATCAGCTAACATTGGTAAGAATGCAGCATTTTCATCAGGAGAATATCGACGTAAATAACGAATACGTGAACAGCGATCTTGCATATACTGACTAACTTTGCTTAAATTATTGCAAGTCATAATTACTAGTTTCTGTGCAGTCTTTTCAACTCCATCTAAGAAATCTAGCATATACTCAGTTTTGAAGTTCTTTTCAACTTCATCAAACAAAACACACACTGGAGTAGTAAAGGACTTAAAAAACTTAATAAGTTTACCTTCTGGATAATCAGGATTAACTACAATAATAGGTAAACCTGATTCTTTAGCTAGTACTTTAGCCATTAAAGTTTTACCTGTACCCTTAGTACCAGCTAGCATAACTCCAGTAGTATTTGTATTTGCTTTATTAAAATAGTTTATAATACGTTTTTTGAATATATCATCTGCCTTAGTAGAATAAATCTTTTTAGGTAGATTTAATTCTCCATTTTCTTTAAATATAGGTGAATCTTCCCAACGATTCCAACTTAGATCATATACTTTACCTGGTATTAGATCGTAATCTGCTCCTTTAGGTTTTGCAACTATATTTTCTCCTATTTTAATAAATTCATTTTTTGTCATAATCTGAAAATTTAAGATTTTAATTTGTTGATTAATTCATCAACTTGTTTTTTATTCTTTACTAAATAAAATTTAGTATCGGGTTCATTCAAGCTTAAATAATACTTGAATAGTTTTTCTCTGTTTGCCCAAGAATCTGTAGCAAATCCTTTGCATTCTATAACAAAACCATCTCCTACAAAATCTGGTAAATAAGTAATAGCTCTAACTGTAGAGTTATTATATACAAACTTAGGAAGTAAAGTATATCTGTGCTGTTCATATTCAGCTGATATACCTGCTTCCTTTAGTTTCTAATATGTATAAGCTTCTAACTTAGATCGAAATACTATTCCATCTATTTCTTGTTTAGTAGCATTACGCACTTTCTTGTTTAAGACTTGTTTTAGCATAATTAATATAATGTTGCATACTATCACTAGTTACTTTAAACGTTTCAATTCTTTCAGAGAAATTACCATTTTCATCTGTAAATCCTACTGAACATAAGAAAGAATAATCTTTATTATATTTGAAAGCTTTAAACATTTCTTTAATTGAATTTCCCATAAACTTACGTTTTTTATTCCATTCAATAAATTCTCCATGCAACAATACACTTACTAATTTGATTGGAATCAATAATAACTTTCCAAGTATTAGAGCTAAATCAAAAGGTAACGCTATTACTTTACCTATAGTTTTTAATAGTTTCATCTAACCAATTTTTTATTTCTTCAAAGCTATTTGCTTTAACAGCATCAGATACATCTTTAGCTTTGAATTTTTTGTTAATAAACATTGCTTCTAAGCCTGTTTCTCGGCTTAATTTGCGACTTCTTTTTACTCCAGCTACATCTCTATCAAAAAGTATTATAATACGCTTAAAACGCGTCTTAAGTTGCTCTAATACATCTTTAGGTAGAAATGTACTCTCTGAAGATGGAGAAACTGCTGGATAACCCATTTCATGCAAACACATAACATCTTTCATGGACTTTGTGATAAATAATATATCACCTTTCTGAGGCAACTGCTCATAGCCTTGGATATCATAGTCTGTAAGATTGTTTCTCCACTTAGTATATTTATCTGCTAATGGTCTATATATCTTAAAGTTATTATAGACCTTATATGCATACATTGGATTTTCTCGTTTATAAGCACCTTTTACTATTCCGTTACATAAATAATATTTAATACTATTTACATTGAATTTCTTTAGAGTATTTATAGAAATATTAAACTGTTTCCAGTAATTGATATCTACGTCAGTAAATTCCTGACGTACTACACCAATTACTGTTTCAGTTGGCGGTATATATTGCTTAGAGTTAACGAGTTTAGTGTTGTTAGTAATATTTAACTTATCTACTATATCAGATAATATATCATTATATTCTGTTTTACCAGTAAATAATGACACAAATTTAATTACATTACCACATTCACCTGTTCCATGATCTTTAAAAAGTAGTTGTTTAGTACGTTTACTATAGTAAATACCAAAGGATGGATTTTTATCCTTCCTAAATGGACTATTGTATATCATACCTACTTTAAATTGACCTATATATTTTGCATATATATCATATTCTGTTACTTTAGAAAGTATCCAATCTAGAGTAATATTATCTGGGAGTTTTGCTCGCTTTCTACTATACATATGCAATTTGTTTTAGTTTGTTAGCCTGTGTAGAATCGAACTACAATATTTCCTATCAGGCTATAAAAATAGTGGTAGTCTTAAAATAGTAGACTACCACTTGTTATTAGTTAATTATAACTTTCTTAAAACGGTAAATCGTTATTAGATTCGCTTAAAGCCTGTGTATTAGTAGTAGATGAAGTTGCACTAAACGGATTATCGTTTTTTACTTCTTTATCTGCTACAACAGGCTTTGTAAATTGGTCAATATTTAGCATAGCAATAGAAGATGATTTACCTTCTGGCAATTCCATAGGTTCAATAAAAGTATACTTAGCATAATTAGGTAAAGTAGTATATCCTTTATCATTATATACTATTTTAGCTCTAAGTTTTTTACTCTTATCTACTTTGTTCAGCATATCAGTAATCCACTGAGCAAACTGTTCAAAGCTTTCTCCATTAAAGTCAAGCTCTTCATCTTTATAGTAACAGTTAAGTATCTGCAACATACGAGAATACTGTTTATCCATTTTTGTTTGAAGCTGTTCCTCTGTAGTTACAAATCCACCAAGTGTGGGTTTCCATTCTGTATGAGTTAATGTTGCTCCATCTTTCTCAAAAACAATTTCTAAGAATTGATTACCATTAGGAGAAACCTCTGTTTTTACACTCTTCAATACTACATTTTCAATAATACCAGCGGGAATATACTTAATATCACTTTTGCTAATACTTGCTGCACGTTCTTTACTATATGTCATAATTTCAATATTTTTAAGTTTTTAAATCAGGCTGCACACTCGTCTAAATAAATTTTATCCCAGTGAACTTTAATATCATTATTTTCATCGCTTTCTGCGATAACTATCTTCTTACCTCGTAAGTGAGGAGCTCTAGCTTCTCTTACTGAATTATCTCCACCTTCAAAAGATATAATAGTTTCATTCTTTTTACGATAGACATAACCAACAGCATCTGCTTCACCACATACTATATCACCCAGTTTTCCTACTAAATCTAGTGCCATTTCTGATAATTCTTCTCCTTCTTTATTAATCATTTTTTCTTTAGTATGACCAATAAGAATAAAATTATCACATAGATTACGAAACATATCTATTACTTTTCTAACTGCCATGCGAAGATACATATACCCACTACCATTTGGTAATGTACGTATATCATCTCCATTATAGGATTTACCTATTGGAGTTTGACGATATAATACCTTAGCATAACCTAGACACATTTCTTCTAATCTAGTAGCATTATCTATAGCAATATATTTGTAAGGTTTATTACCAGTTTTAGCTGCTTCTTCACCAATTGCTCTAGATATATTACCTAAGTCTTCAATAGTACGAGCTTGAATAGAGAGAGCTTCTAGAAATTCTGAACCTCCCTCTAAGTCTATAATAAGACAGTTATCAAGCTTTGATAATAAAGTAGTTTTACCTGATTTAGGTCGACCAAACAAGATTAAGAATCTTGGATTGTTAACCTTTGGTTTGTTTTTCTCTTTTGGTAGTATTAACATATTAAAATAGGTTAACACTTTACCTGTGAGATTCTGAAATTATCTGACAAAAACTGAAATTTTACACAATGTAAAGTTATTCGTTATTCATTGTTGAGAATATTGTTAACAGTAGTACTGTTACTAATATTAATAATAACATTTACTATATTATTTTTATCTGCTTTACGATAGTTATTCAAAAACAGACTAGGATTATCAATAGGGATGATTGTATAACCAATCTGAATAAACTTCTGGTAAATACGTACAGGTTGACCCATGTAAGTAAAATCGTAACCACGATCTTCTTCATAGTCTTCCATGATCTTAGCATATTCTGCTAGTCGTTTCAATGCTAAATCAAATTCTGAAATAGCATCATATTGACGCAATTTAAATGCTCGATTTGCGAACGGACATGTAAGTGAATTATCATATGAACATGTCGGTCGATAATATTTTTTATTGAATGCAGAGAAATGTGCATTTCGATTGCATCCAAAACACAGCAAGTCTTCAGGACCTGCATATGATACACTGTATTCCGGATCTTCCGGAGTGTGAATTCCATACCATTTAGCAAACGGTAAGCGGTTTTTAACTTCGTTTAATATACGATTTTTCAAAGAACCCTGAGGGTCAATATTTTGTTTCGGAAGTTTAATTGTAAAACCTTTCATAATCAGCCTTTTTAATTTGTTTAAATACTACTTTTTGTTCTTCAGCACTTGCAGTATTTGTTTCAATTAGATTGCCATATTGAAGTTCGTTTTCAAATTCTAATATACACGGTTCACCATCCCTTACTTTTAAGAAATGCATATAAACCTTATTTCTTACAGGTAGACGTTTGACGCCATATATGGAGAGGTTTAATATCTCCGGACGATGAACTGCAATGACAAAATCACTAGCTTGAAATATTGCATCAGATGCTGATAAATCACTTCTCATTGGGAAGTGAGTACTTGGATTATTAATTCTATCAGGACTTTCAATATTACGATTCATCTGTGAAAGCTGTATTATACTAGTGTTAGAAAGTTTTTTCTTCTGTATAAACATTTTCTGTAAATCGACTATTGTACTTCTTTCTCCACCTTCTCCATTTACTAGAAGAACGTGGTCTAATACTACTATTAGCCAACGACCGTTAGCTACAGTATTATGAAAGTAATCTATAGTATTACCTATTTCTTCTACATTACATACTTTATCAACAAAGTATATATTGTATTTCTTAATGGTTTCAGCTGCCGATTCAGCTTTTAATAAGTCTTCATCGCTAAGTGTTTCTACTGAACTATATAATTCAGATACAGTTTTCTTAGTTTTATTACTTATTACACGACCAACGTTTCTGTAGTCTACCATCTCTAAACTAAAGTATAATACTACGATATCCTGATCAGGATTAAGATCAATTAAATCCATTACTAACATATTTGCAACTGAGCTCTTACCACTACCTGATATACCAGCTATAGTAAATATCATATTTGGTTCAATTCCGCCAGTAGCTTTATTGAATTTATCCCATCTAGTTTTTAATGATACTATACTATGATTTTTTCTAGCTTTAATGTAGTTTATAGATTTATTTGCTACCTGAGATATTGACTCAAAAGGTAGTATTTTAACGGCATTCTGTTCCGTATTCTCCATAATTTACAGGTGTTTCAGATTCATAACTCATTTGCTCTTCAATAACCTCCCACTCATGTTGAGTGAGCCATTTCCACATCGTCTTCATATAACCTATTTTACCAGTTATCATTTTGTTTTCAATTTCATATTGAAGACATTGAAGAAGGTGTTCGTGCATTGCTCTAGATTTACCTACGATACGATTATATTCTTTACGACACTTATTTATATTAGATCGTAAAAAACCTTTAGTACCATCTGGTCTTAAAACATACACTGGAAATACTTCATAGAACTCATCAAACCATGTCTTATCTTGTTTTACACTCGATAATAGTTTTTCTGTAGGACTATAAATTTTATTATCTCCTGAAGTAGTAAAGGAGATAAGGTCATTGTCGATTAACTCTTGTATGTCGTTTTCACTTATTCGGCTGAGAAACTTGTGAACGTCTTGATTATTACTTTGATTATCATTCAACACAAGAGTTAAAAATACTAACTGATTAATTGATATTTCTCCAAAAATATCTAATAATGTTGTATCTAATTCTAGTATCATAATATAGTATTTTATGAACTAGTCTTTTGATACAATATGATAAAATCTGTTAAAACAGACTTAGTTGTTTTGTTTTTAGGGTTGCTATTATTTTATTAGCTTCTGTTATATAATAATTATAGTTTATTTTAGGATCATTTTTTAAATCATCAAAATTGTTTAGTAAAGTAATACCAGATGCTGTTAACATGTTTTGATATTTCTTTACTCCATTTTCTACCTTCCATTTATATAAAAAATATCCATTTGTTGATGCATAAAATCTATTCGTTCTTTGTTGTTTTATACCATTATATTCAACTGTCCATTGTTTACCTGTTTTTTCAGATATTAAAAATTTAGTAATATCTTTAACAGTTGGAATAAAGTCTTGTGGTTTAATTCCTTCAAGAAAGAATTTTTCTACAGCTAATGGTATAATCGTCGGAGTTAATCCTTTTCCTAATATAGTTTTAGTTAAGAATGTTCCTTTTTCTTTTATACCATCTTTTTGTTTACCAAAATAATCATTTACAGTTAATTGGTAAAAACATTCAAATTCTTCAGTTTCAAATGTTAATTTACTTATTTTTTCAAAGTCTTTAATAACTTGCTGTAATTCGTTGTATTTAGCTTTTTTAAGGCTATATAAGACACCATCTGTATTTACTTGGTAAACAGTAGCTCCTAATTCTAAAAGTCTTTCACAGAGCATTAAAAGTAGTAATTGACCATTTATTCTTATTTGTGAAACTGCGAATGGGGAATATAACCAACTATATTCGTTTTGATAATTACCCGTAACAGAATTTAGAGTTAATTTTTTTGTATCAGCTTCTAATTTTCTTTTAGCTTTTTTAGCAGCTATTCTTTCTATATATACTTTAGTATATATATCTAAAAATACTTCTTTCTTTAAATGTGGTGGAACAAAACCATATTGAATAATTAAACTTGGATATAGTGAATTTGCGTCACTATCTAATAATAATTCATCTTCTTTTGGAATTATTATTTCAGGTTTATTTATACTATGTATACCACCAACTCCAATAGATATTTCTAAATTATTTAATAAGAATTTTTTATTCCAACCGTTTCTACCTGGTGAAATAGTTAAACTTTTCATTTCGGTTAATAAATTTTGAAGTATTGTATTTTTGAATTTGATATTAGGAAGTATTACATCTTTTAATGGTATAAAGTCCATTGGACTACGTAATTCTTCTAATTGTTTTTTATCAATTCCTGTTTTAGATATATATTCTTTTTGAAGTATATCTACGCCGATACCTACTCCATCTTTTGAAAGACAGTTTATGTGATAATTATCTTCAATATTTATTCGTAATTGAATATCTTTTTCACATTGTTTGAGTAATTCATAAGTAGATAATACATCGTTTATATTATAATTGATCATATCATCTATTTCTTGTAATGTTAATGGAGATTGCCAATCACAGTTAAATTCTTGAACATTTTTATACATCATTGTTACTTGCATTTCTTTTAAAGAAACTCGTAACGCTTTACTATATAACATAGTAAGTAAATCTAATGTTAGAAAATTTTTAGCATATTTCCAACGTTTCCAACTATCAATATTATCTTTATCTTGTGTAATAATATTTGATAGATTGAATATAGATTTACATATTTTACTATACGTATACTTAGAATTAGAAAAAAACTCAATGCAATAATTTATGATAGGGTTATCATAATGAATGTTATTATAACCTGCAAAATAAGCATTTTCTGTCAAAAATAGATTGCACATTTCTTCTATGTTATTTTTTCTTTCAGAACATTCATATTTTATTAATTTTTCTGTTTCAGTATTTAATAAAGTACAATGAAATATATTCTGAAAAACTTCAATATCATAGACATATACTGTTTTTCCTCTTATCTTCATAGCGTATAAATTTAGTGGAGTATATGGGAATCGAACCCATGATGCCGATTGGTTGCAGCACTATAAATAGTGTATTAGAGTCTCTCTAATATTCCTCCCTGTACCCTGCGCTTGCCTACTAGCTGAACACCCCTTGAGGCAGGATTCTTTATAGACTATCCTGCTAAAAGTCTGTCGCTCTACGCTGCTTGCTTTATCTCTGGCAAATGTTTAGCAAAGCATTTCTTTTCTAAAGTTGCTCTATCTACTATTGTAATAGACTCGTAGTTACTATATTTATCGGATAACTTTGTATTCAATTTAGTAACTACTTCAGTAAGTTGTTCAATAGGTAGATTAGAGTAGCTTGTCTTAAACTCTTTATCGTCTGTAGTAGCTATAACTACTTTATACGGTCTTTGTTCTAAATACTGTAGCTTCTTAGACATCTTGAATTCTTCAAGTTGTTTAGCTACTTTCTTAATTTTCTCTTCGTGAGCTGCTTTATAAGCTTGTTGTTTAGCAATACGTTCTGCTTTATTGCTACCATATAGATTCTGTACCAATTCTTTATGGTAACCAGAATAAGGACGTTCTTCTAATAACTGTTTTTTATCCTTTTTATCAGATACCTGTGTAGGTTTCTTAGGAATACTAGCTATGCCTTTTTTAGTTTCATGATACTCCTTTCGTGCATTAGTAGCTTCAGGGGTCCATTTATAAGTATATACTTCTCTACTTACTATCTTATCATGACGACGAGTAGTTACAAATTCCTTTGTCATAGGTTTAATATTTTCTGACAAAGATATTCCTTTACTACACATAGCTTTATAATCTGAGGATTTAGTTAATCCGTAACGTTTCTGTAAGTTTTGCTGGTATTTAGCATTTTTCTTATTTCTAGTATCTTGATTCATAACAATTGATTTTAATAGTTAAAAACTAAAGGAAGCTGAATAGGTTAATGTTTTAAGATTTCCCGTACGTACTCTCCCTATCGCTTCCTTATTATATTTTAAGCCGCTAAGCACATTGGAGCAGCAGAATCATCAAATTCTGTTTCTTCATTGAACTTAGTAAGTTTCTCTTTTAATTTCAGAATCTCTAAATCGAGTTCTTTTATTCGTGCTTTAACCCAGTTTGAAGTTAAAACTTCAGTCTTATTCAGAGCTTTTTTACCTTTCTTAGACTTAAGAATAGGATTCAAAGTTCGTATACGACTTAGATGTACTTTCATTTCTTGCAATTCACACAATTTAAATACATCTAATTGATTACAATCAGCTGGCAAATCACTAAATTTCTTTATACCCATGTTGATACATAGTATCTTTAATTTAACAATTACTCGATCATCTGTAAGACCTTTAATTGTATTATAAAGTTCTTTCAAATCGTAAGTACGTTGATAATTACGATTTACTACATTCTCAATAGAAATAATATTCCAATACTTAGTAATATCTGCTGATAGTTTATCACGCTGTTCAATAAATTTATTTGCTTTCATATATACTTGATTTTAATAATTTGCCAATTAGTTAATTACATAGTATATTAGAAAGTCTACCTGTGTAGTTAATAGACCGATCAAAGTCTAATAACTTAAAATATCAGCTATCTTCACAGACCGCTGATATGAATAACAATAAAATTAAGAAATAAGACAGACAAGATCAAAGAGTTAGCGCCTCTGTCACATCTCGATACGGCATCCGATTCTTCTTCTCTCGGCTTTCCAACACTTAGTTACCTTAGTAACATTATCAGAGGCAAGTAAGTAAGAGTATATACGAACCCAACCAATGTATATACTCTTACTGATTTTATGTTGATTTTCAATTATTTTCTACTTAATACGAACCCAACCAAATGTATATATTCGATTATAAATCTCCTTCAACATGTAAACTGACAGGTATTCTTTCATACCCAAAATCTATGCAAGCATTTGCTACCCCAACCATTTTGCGTCGCTTGCTGTTATTACCCATATTTTTGTCAAAGCCTGGGTCATCTTTTGTAATATCATAGGTCAATTTCAATGGACTGTTTTCATCAAGTAATGTACAGTAATACAATAATAACTCGATTACTTTTTCTTTTTCATCTTTCTTAAGTACTTTATCGATTGCTTCTGTCAGAAACCCAACCAAACCTGACTTATCGCAATTGTTACTTTCTACACCTGTGATGATAAAAGCTATTCTTTGTACTAAACTAAAAAAGTCTATTACATAATAGGAATTAAACCACTTATTTACCCAACCATATTTGTGGCGTCCTATTAATACTGTTCCATCATATCCAACTTTAATTGTTTTGCTCCCATCCATTAGCAAATTATTTTGAATACGAGGATCAGACATAATTAGCTGTAACATCTGCAAGTGATATGAATCTATTGGCTTTTTATTTGTTGCCATAGCTTTATGTACTTAAGATTAATTACTCGTCGATGCTCTTGTAGTAAGCAGTAGTGTCGTCCTTAGTAATCTTATTGATTTGTTCCAGAGAAGCTCCCTGATTTGCCAATTCATCAATAAAATTGTTAAGATCAGTCAAATTACTCTGATTCAACTGAGTGACAACTTCTGTTACCATCTTAACATTCCAGAACGGAGACCGTTCTCCAGTTGCTTCAAACTTCAAGATAGCATCTTGAACATCTTTCGGACCAGCTTTCAATACGATATCTACATCTGCCCGTAAATCAAACTGCAACTTTTCGTCATTATTAAACATAATAACAATCTTACCATTTGCAGTCCGTACGATATCTACGTTGAACAAATCAACAGTTTCAATCATATACTTCTTCATCGGATTTGCAAGTACAAGTCCTGGCATATCACCAGCCATTTTTTTCTTGTAATTCAAATCTAAATTATCACTTACGGGGATTGCCAACCGCCGACCAACTAAAGCACGGCTAAATGCAATTACTTTAGTACGTAACTGTGTAATTTCTTGCTGAGTAAAACCTTCTGGATTTTTGAACACGCTTTCATATTTTGTTGTTTCCATAATCTCTCCTTTCTTGATTCCGTGGTTGATTCCACCTACGGAGTAAGTTAATACTAAGTTAATTTAAAAAGTAAGCTATAGAGTTTTTTATCTAAGTGGAATAGCGTCTAATATCTATTCGTTTTTAAAACTTAAAAACCACTTCTTGTATTCAAACAGTAAAACTCTATAACGAAATTCTGTTAAGATTTGATAATTAATCTGAAAAACTATAAGATAAGTCTTCATATTATTAACATTACTACTAGAACGTGATGTTATTACTTCACTCGGCATTCCCCGTAGGACTTTACTCATGGGACAGATGAGTCAGCCGTTCTTCATAAAATTATTAATACTAAACTATGAAAATATATGTAATTCGATATCTGAAAATCGAATGCTATGCTAGTTAATACCTAAAGAGGTACAACGGGACTCCAACGGTAGGAGATTTATACCCATCAAATAACATTATAACTGAAATTATCTGAAAATCGAATGCTATGCTAGTTTCTGATTGTTTAAAGAGCCTAACAGCAACTATAACGTGCTCTTTTTCCTATTATAGTAAGGAGTACTGTATATGATTCATAATCTACAACTGTTACTTCACTATCGGTAATACTTCTACCGAATTTTATTTTGAGCTGTTTATGTTTCAAAACACCCACTCTATAGCCTAATAGTTTATTCTAAGGCTGCGTGTACTTACGACTTTGTTCTTATTCTGCACATAACTTTAGGATTTCCACCTATCATCCTTTAATGTAAGGAATCAGCGTCACTTTACATATATTGTTGCGCAATATACTTTAAATGTTTCAAATGTCAGCAATTATATTGTACAGTCGAGGGTGGCTCGGATTTACTTTCGTCATCTTATCACTACTCGTCCTAAAACCTACCATTGAACTTCCTCATTAGTTAAGTTAAACATGTTAAGTCTCTCGTAATAAAGACTTCCTAAATAGATTTACATTCTGTCACTTCCCGTTAAGACTACTATCTAGTGCAATACACAGATTTTTCTCCGATCTGCTTCGTGTCCGTCTTTTAATGTGTCCGCTTCTCTTCATCCCAGGAGTGGGGCGATGCTCACCTTCACATATACTCTTAAGGATAGAGTATCTCACCTTGTGCAAATTTGATAAAACTCCAGTTATGCTTCTGGATAAGAATAATTTAGTACTTCTAAGCTTTATGTCTTCCGCTTAGTATTGAAATAGTGTTATTGCGCACTTCATCCGCTAGTTATCTTTATATTCCTGTTGCAAAGCACTCTAGGTTTATACTCAGATAAGATAACAACTGAGTTTGTTATAATATTACTTGAACTCACATACTCCTCATTTCCTGAAGAGGTCCGTTGCAGGATTCTTTATTTATTAATATTGGATCATTGCTACTCAGCCAAAAGGCACACAATCTACTACTCACTTCGTCACTCTATCCCTCTATACTGGAATGTATAGTGATACAAGCTTAGGATTAGCTATGTACTGATTAACATAACATTATGTATAGGTTTAGACCTAATCCAGATAATCTATCAATATTTTTTTTCAATAAGTAGTGCTATAATATTATAACTAAGTACCTTCATATATACTATCTCTAAACTTATTAAGTTACAATATAACTGTTTAGATAAGTATAGAACACTATACTGACATTTTTATACGATCTATGTCGTAAAGGGGAGTTTGGAGCTACCCTAGAGCGTTATATGCTCGATAATGTTCAGCACGTGGTCTTGGACACCACGATTTGTTGGGCATCATCGTGTTTATTACTCCTTCTTGATTCAAACTATGATAAGTCTGCGAGTAACTTAAGAGGATTTCGTTCCCCTTGTACGGTTCGATTTTGTAAGCTGCTCCTTACTAATCGCGTCTTCTGTATTCTATCTCCAAACGGTTCTCATAGATACAATAGGGTTGTACACGCTCTCCCTATTTCTTGTTATCTTTTCAGTCTATAGATAGTATATAGACATAACAAGTTATTATACTTTCAGTAATAGTCTATAGTTGTAGCTATACCCTATTCCTACTAATATTCTGTACTATCTTAATTTTAAGAAAGTAATCTAACCATTTACTTTCTAATCCTTTGATTTAGATATCTCTGGATATACACCATTGTAGCTCTATAATCGCATTGGCTGTTCTAGTTGCGACTCAGATTCATCTTCTCTGATTGTTGTTGTTTCAGTCTTTGGAGAATATCCGTACAAGTGGTTTTATTCTCTTTAACTGATGGCAGTTCTCTTACCTTAATGTATTTAGGTACTTCCTTCTCTACAACAGAAGTTAGATAGATAATACTGTCTTTCTTTTTGATTTCAACATTGATATTTTGTTCTGGGTTGCTTTGTCCATTTAATTTTATAGCGTTATCGTTCAAATTAATATCAATATTAAAGTCTTTTGCCCGAGGTACATCTGTGAACTTCGGAATCACATACTCATGTGCGGTGGCAGTGTTTGTATAGTTAGTTACAAATCCTACATATCCACCGAAAGCTAGCATTGCTAGCGTAAATAAAACTGTTGGTTTTTTACTCATTTTGATAATGCGTTAGTTGTTACTTTTTAGTAGCATACGCAGATTTCTCAATATAGAAAGTAAGAGGATTCAAAGAAGTTGATGTATACAAGCCAGATACTTTCTGCATTACTTGTTTCAACATCTTGTCATTCATTTCTGCTCCATAAGCAATCCGTAGATTGTTTACAGTCTTTATTGCTGAAATGTGTTTACCTTTAAGATTTAGACCCTTGATTTCCGGATATACAAGTTTGTCTTCATCTTTACCTTCGTTATTAGCAGAAGTAATAATACGATTGATCAGATCGTCATTAGTTCCACTAATTAATTGAGAATACCGTTTTGCTTCTTCTTCGTAATTATTGTTTTTTGCAGTTTCATCAGTAATCTTCTTAGCTAAGAATACTTTCACAACATTAGCAACTTGCGCATCGTTGTATGTTGTTAATTGATTCTTAAGCCAAGCATGAGATGCTAAAACTGACAAATTACCAGTTAAATTACCCCAAATAGCATTCGCACAACCTTCAAGCAATGTAGCGTTTCGTCCTGCTTCCTTCATCTTAAGTAATACAGTTGCTAATACTTGTGCTGGTTCTGCATCTTTGTCAAGTTTATAGGCTTCCCGTGCAAATTCAATCATATTTGCTACGTTCTTACCTATACCTCCTGATTTCTGCTTGTGCCGCATGTTCATAATAGTACACATTGCTGCTACTTTCTGTTCATCGGTAACACATTCTTCGGGTTTTGGCATTTCCTGAGTCTGCGGAACTTTAGCATCTTGTTCTAAAGCTTTCTGCATTTCAGGATTTGTCTTTGCGACAGCATCTTTGAAGTTAATCTCGAGCTGTCCATCAGATGTTTTGCTAGGAAGCAAATTAACACCGAGGAACAAAGAAGCTGTTTCATTCAAATATGCAAACATTTCTTCGTTTACAGTAAAACCTTGTTCTTTTGCATCATTCTTAAATTGGTCATTCCATTTCTGAATTAATACAAACATCATAAGGTCTGCCTGTTTTCCTGTTGCTTGATACATTGCCCGATCGTCTTTAATCTCTTCACGGCGTTTCAGAATTGCATTCATCAAATCTACTGAGTGATTTGCATCAATTCTGTCACTGTTTTGAGTTACGATATTAGGCGCAGGAGCTGCTGCTAGTTTAATAGTTGGAGCATTTCTGATGTCAATTTCTTCAGCTTCTACTTCTTCTATTTTTTCCTTCTTTGGCTTCTGCTGTTTAGGTTTCTTTTCAGTAGGTGTAGATTTAGGATCTTCCTTCTTTGGCTCCCCAACTGGCTTAGTTTCAGGAACTTCAGCAGGAATAGGATTCTTAATTCCTTCCTTAATCCGTTTGACGTCAATTCCGTCTCCCTCCTTTACATTAGATACTGGGAAGAGAACGCTAGTAGTTTCACTAGTTTCATTGTTCTTCCACTCGGCTTTGATATTTTCAATGCCTTTGCTGTCTTTCTCAATCTTAAGAGAAAGTAAACTCATATAAGGTGATTTTGTGCACAACATATGAGTTTCATATGCTGATTTACCCATTGGAGTCTGATAAACGCCGCCTTTCTTTTGTTCAGCAGGTTTTTGTTCAGGCTTCTTTTCTTCTGGTTTAGAATCTTCTACTTTTGTTGTTTCTACTTTAGCTGAAGCTTCTACTGCTTCTTTAGCTTTTTTCAAAGCTTCTAAGTTTCTTGCTGCTTTTGCACTTGGAGTCTTTCCACCTTTATTTCTTTTTGCCATATTGATTATGTTTTAAATAAATTAATAACTTAACAATTAATACACTTAAATTATGAAATTAAGTGCAGTCAACTGTCATCTTCTATCTCTGCATTGTTAGGCATAGTAAGTACATCTTCTCTATCAGTTGTTACTAACGTCTCACCTCCATCTTCCTGACCCATTTCATAAGATTGGTTATCTACTGTCCCTACAAAAGCAGTAGAACCTTGAGATGTGGGATTAGGAGCCATAGTAACAACTAACTCTTGAGAAGGAGTATTAGAGGTATTTGCAACTACCTTTTTTACTCCAGTACCTACAACAAAGCCTAGTAAAAGTACGCATACTAAGAATACGTACAAACTAGCACTTTTACACATTCTAGAAATGATAAAAGATGCTAATGCTCCTAAAAGGAGTAAACAAAAACTAGTCATATTGTTGAAAGTATTTGTTAATAATCTGTTTTCTGTTTAAGTTTTTGTCTTGCTTTGTTTAAATCACCTTTTACAGCTAATTCATTCATTGCAAGCTTACTGGCTATCTCTTTATAAGACATACCATCTATGCGAGCGTTGATTAAATCTCTATATTTCTTCTTAAGAGTAGGTATAGCTTGTAAGACTATATCTAATTTTTCCTTTAGAATTAAATCTTCTTCAGGACTTCTCTCTAAAGCAGATAGTTGAATTGGATTTTCATCCTCATCAACATAGTTATTTAATTGCTCTTTTTTGTTTCTACGTATATAGTCTATTGATGCATTAACAGCAATAGTCTTTAACCACATATTAAATGAAATATGTTGAGTATACATAGATAATTTCTCATAAGCTTTAGTAAATACTACTGATGTTAAATCATCAGCAACATCTGTATTCTTAACTACACCCATAATAGTGTACCAAATATCAGTTTTATACTTATAGTATAACTTACTAAATGCTTTTTGAGAACCTTGTTTAGCTTGCTCCACTAGATCTATTATTTCTTGTGTCATATAGCTAAATTTTAGTGGATTGTAGTTAACCCAATAACTACAATCCTTAAATTCAGAAGGGAAGTTTTATAATTTCTTTGCAATAATAATTATTTACTGCTAGACATCTTTTATAGAATACATCTGAGATATGTTCTCTCCATTCTTCTTTCTCTTCTTCATTGAGAGGATATGCCATTTTCAATGACATATTAATAGCAATCCTTACTCTTACTAATCTAGTCTGAAGACTTAATATTTTATCTTCTAATAGATTGTTAAGAATATCCACCCACAGTCTTCTATTTATCCACTTATTGATACTTAGACAAGTGTTACTAGTAACTATCTTAGATTTTAAATTAGGTGGTATATTTGCCCAATCATCCAATACACTATCTGCATATCCTAATACTTTAGTATCAAAATTTGCAGAAGATATAATCTTGTCTAAAGTAAACCTATAAGGTTCCTCTAATTCAGCATTGAGTGCTTCAATAAGTCTCTTAAAATCGCTCATTATGGTTCTCTGTTAAGTGCTTTACAAATTACAGTAAATACATAGTTAGCTTGAGACATTTTTAGGCTGTATTTCTTCTTTAAATGCAGTCTAGTTCTTACTTTAGCTTGTTCTATACCATATAATGGTAAAGTTGATTTATAGTAAGCAATACCTTCTTCGATGATTTTATCTTTTCTAGAATCTTCTCCTAAGCCTTCTAGAGTCTGTAAATCACCAATACCTACATTATCAACTACTTCAGTAATAGATGGTAATGCAAATGTATACTTTTCAGGATACATCATAATATCTACTACTTCAGGACTGTCTTTAGTAAGATCTTTAGCTTTACCATTCTGTTTAAAGTAATTAAGATCAATTGCACCTACTACTTCTAATAATGGTTCTACTCCGCTTAAAAGGAGCAATACATTAGTTTCTGGACCTTGTGCGATCCACATACCTGCTTTTAACATAATCCTTTTGTTTTAAGTATTTTGATAAATTCGTTTTTGAATCTTTTTACTACAACTGCTGCATCCATTGGGCTAATGTTGAATTCAGAAGCTACTTTCTTTCTGAATTCCATCTCTCCACTGCATTGCTGCATTACTTCTTGTAGTCTTTCTCGCTCTCCTGGTTCAGTCCAGCGAACATATTGAACAATTTCCATGTTAATTCATTTGATGTTCAAGATCTTTAATTTTATTATAGATGCCTACCCAATATATTAAGCCTTCTTTACTTCTTTCAGCTTGAAACATTTCATAGATTTTGCATCTATTGTATCCGACTGTAATGTTATGTACACCACGTCGCCAACCTCTACCTCCCTTCATTACTGATGGAGTTGATTCATATACATACTCAATGAACGCAGTAAGTTTACGTTCTCTTGTAAGAACAATTTCCCAGGTCTTAGGCAATTTATTCCTAATAAAACCTCTTAAGCCTTTTTTATTCATGTTTATATTTAAATATTTTTGTATTATGTCCAAATTCAAACTTAATTAAATAGATTTTATTTTTAATAGTTGCTTTATTAAGTTCTATTTTAACTCTATCTATAAAATTATTAAGATAATACATATCGTTAATATACCATGCGGTTATTCCATAATAGTCTCTCCCATCATTACTACTAATCCATGCTTTTGCAAAACAATCTTTCATATTATATGATGATTGACTTTCATATATTGCTAATAATATAAGAAGTTCTTTTCGTATAGTACCTAAGATTTCTGTTTGAGTATTGAATTCTTTTTCCTTACTCTTTTTATGCCGACCACGATTCATAAGTAGTTTCTCTAATTGCGGACTGTAATCTTTCTATTGCTGTTATTATAGTATCTATTCTTATTACTACTTCTGTATCTCTAACAAAATGTTTAATCTGTTTCAGATTAGTAATCATACCTGCTAAAAGCATAAGAGATAAGTTCCTTCTACTTGCCTTTAATTGATTTAAAGTTTTTTTCATATGCAAAATGTTTTTAAGTATTGTTCATAATGTTTCTTTTCATTTATTGAAGCTAAAGCATCTAATTGATTATAATTCTTTTTAGTTAAAGTAAAATCATAATCTAATAATGCTTCTTTCAGATTGTAAAATACATTATAATCAAACAAATCTCTGTTACTTATTTTGATTTGTTCAACGAGAGCTGTTTCAAATATAGCTAGTAATCTTAGAATATATTTATTATTCTTTTTAACTGCTAGTCATAAACCTTTACTTCCTTTACTATAATCTAAAGGAATGATTGCTGTTTTGTCATAATCTATTTTCATACTCTAAAATTTAATTTTGATAATATTTGTTTACGGAGCGGGACTCGAACCCGCACTCTTCAGTATTGTCTACCTGTGTCTATCCATTTGCACGATCCGTAACCTGCTTTTTACGACATTAGCTTAGCCGTTGACTAATCGTATTACGCTGCAATACGAGTATAGTCTGTTACAAAAGATTTGTCATTTCTGACGTTTATTGACCTATTCATTACTGTTTCTGCGAATCAATACCTGTATGCCCCTTTTATAAAAATTATTAGTGGAGCATTTCCGAATTGAACGGAAGTCTTCTTCAGGCATATAATGACCTAACAGTCAATAGTAGTATAGAGAACGATCAAACTCTCTATACTTAATAAGGTAATTCTAAAGTAATAGTACATACCGTTGATTATGAGCATAAAAGCATTAAATCTAGTATATAATAGCATAAAGCTGCTATTACTTTAGAATTTATAGTCTTTGACAGAATACATATTATATCAAGTGCTCATCTAGCAAGCTAGAGACTCGATTGAAATATAGACATATAAGTACTATATGTATATGTATTTTGATATACTTACTGTTTTTCGTCTATGAGACTATCCTCTATTTGTTAGCATAAAAGCATTTAAATAAAGAATGATCTATTTATAGCACATGATCAGTAGGCATAATATCCTATTACTAGCATAAAAGCATTGAATAGAACTGTCAATTCAGTTCGATCTACCCGAACTCCTTAATGCGACAATGCGACTTATATAGTTTACGGTTAGACTTTTATTCTATTTTAGCATAAAAGCATTTAGAATTTGGATGTTGATTAAAGATAGATATTTTCGTATCTTGAACCAAAGATTTCTTCTTTCGCTTTTGCGATAGCGTCATCTTTCTTATCTGTAAGTTCTGAGTACTTTTTGTCCCAAGCTTTGTAATCGCCAGTAGCTTCAAACTGAGCTTGAGCTTTCTTCAGTTCTTCAGAAAAGTCCTTCATAATGTTCTTGTGTTTTGATGCAAAACGTCCGTATCTTTCTGCTCTAGAAACAGCTTTGTCACATTCTTTGATTCTACGTTTTACTTCCATAGAATCGCGTTCTAACTGTTCTTGTTGTATCTGTTTCTTAGCTTCTGCAACTGCTGCCGCTTCAACTTTACCGTCTTTTTCTTCTTGTTTTTTCATACCAGCTTCAAAGTTGTAATTTTCATCAGTTGCTTTGTCACATAACATTGTTGCACCTAACATAATTCCTTCAAGGTTCATAAAATTTTTCATAATTCTTTTGATTTTAATTGTTAATAATTGATTTATTTAAGTGAATGAATCAACTCCATAAAGTATCTGATAAACTTCTGCGATAGATCTCATCTCTTTCTTCTTGAATATCTATCTGCATTTGAATAACAATACTTATCAGTTCTTCTTTTGTTTTCTTTTCTAGTTCTTCTTTTGTCCACATAATAATAAAGAAATAGAAAGTTATACTATCTATTCGTACGCCTTATTTGATAGCTAGCCCTTTTCCTTCTCCTGACCTTAAATAAGGTTGACCGTTGTATAGTCCGTAGGTATTAATCACCTTTAGGGGTCTGGCGTTATAACCTTCTGTGTTGATTGGATTCTATCATAACTACTTAATTAGTAATTCTGTTTACTTGTCAATAGCTGCTAAATATGCAGTTTCTCGACGTTTATTTGCTTCTTTTATTTGAGGAAGTGTTTCACTTAAGAATTTCTTCTTCATTTCATCTTTCTCTTTTAGCTTTATATAAAGACGACGATAATATGCTTCTAAGTTGTTAAAATTAGATTTATGTGCTTTATAGTGTTTTCTAAACACCTTAAGAACAGATGTTCCATCTAATAATGCTTCATTTAGATATAGTTTATTATGCATCTTTCTAGCTAAACTTCTTTGTTTTCTGCTCATAATTTCACTTATAACAAAAATTACACTATAACTCTTTCCCTTTTATACGGTTGCATTTTAGAATGTCTAACTCTCTTTTTAGACTGATATTCAGCTGCTTTTCCTGATTGCTTAGAACCTGGAAAATGAGATTCTTTATAGGTCTTTCCCATGATTATAACACTCTAATTGCTTGTACTAAAAGGTCAAAGATATAAGCGCATCCCTTTTTGTTGAGATACTCGATTGTAACTTCTTTTTCATCCAGCATCATCTCAATTTGTGGTCTAGTTAACTTACCATCTTCAATTAATTTCCAAAAATTAGCATTGATTGCAGCAATATTCATTAGACCAGCTGCTGTACACACAGTAATAACGTCTTTTAAGATGTTTTCAATCATTTGTTTATTTGAAGAGCTAGTTACAAACTTACTTGTTTCAAGTATTTCTGTATGTACTTCTGATAAACCAAGTTTCTTAGCCATAAGAGCTACTGCTGTTACAATACTTTCCTGATTGATTGATGCAGGAATTCCAATAATTACAAAGTTTAAAGATTTCATTTGATATGAATTTAAAGTTGTTTATAAATTTCTTGACTATAGTACTTACCACATCTTTCACAGTAAGTTCTTTTAGTAATAGGAATATTTAATTCATTGTTGTTAGGCTCATTTTTCCATTTATGCCCATGAATCAAACATTGTGAACGTAATGCAACTTCTTTCTGCCGTTTAGGATTATCTAATAATTCTAATTCAGCAAGTCGCTTGATGTTACTATGATAGGCTTTTAGCCTTCTGTAACTACTGATTTTCAGTTTGATTTTCTTAAAAATATTCATTCTTTCACATTTAATAGTTTTAATTATACAATATTTTGAGGACGTCTAGCTGCAACTAGATGGTTTTATCAATCTTAATTATATATTAACACACATTTTCTACTGTACGCTTACAGTAAATAAAGAAGGCATGTAACAGTTTATACAATATATTGCAGTATATTGCAGGCTTGACGATTCACATCGTTGTTCGGCTTCTACACCAATACAGCTTAATTGAAATACTAATTAAAATGACTCTCACTTAGTTTTAACTCATAAGCAGATATAGCTGTCAAACTAATCTTATTGGAGTACATGATTTTAACGTCTGCACTAATACTAATCTCCTCCACCTACCTTCAAACGACAGCAATGCTGCCCTCTGAAATGATTAGATATAAGCCCCACATGTTTGTCACTGATTCTCACAGTAAGGAGGCAGCTGCATCTATTCTCACGAACTAATACAGCTTTGTATAGTGAGATTTAAAGTTCTATTTTAACACTAACTTTCTAATGTACTGCGGCATGAATTGAGTCACTATTAGGTTGTGGTAATGAGGATTTTGGCATACTATCTGGTATATATTCTTTTTGTATATCCATACTCCTCTTTATTAATTTATCATAAAAGTCTTTGTTACTAATATAAATAGAAACAATTTCATGATTTGATAAATCTGTACCTTTAGTTACAAGTATTTGAGTTAGTACTTGTTCTGGCATAACTAAGAACACACTATCTACATACTTGTCTAATCTCATATTTTCACGCCATTGTAGCACTTCTTGTACTGTTGGTGCTACTACTTGTTCAATTGTATCCGTTTCAGGGATTTGTTTTTCTCTAGGACTACGAGGTCTTGCACAACTGATAAAAATTGCTAATGCTACTATTGCTGCAATTGGCCAAAATACGTATTTACTTTTCATTTTTGATAAATGTTTTTTAAGTTAATACTAAGTATATAAATGCTATTAATATTGCATCTATTACAATTAATACTCTTGTAACTGAATGTGTTTCATACCAGTTTTCAAATTTATCCCACCATATATCTGCTGAATCAGCTTGGTTTGATTTCTTTGTATCCATCGTCTTTATCTTTATGTCCACTACCGAGTGTATATACAAAAGATAATACGCAGAATATAAATAGTGCGATTATCACTACTTTAGAGTAATACCAATAATTCCAATAATCGGTATATAACAGTCCGTACACTTCTTCATCAAAGAAATATATTCCTTGATGTTCAATAATCATCACAGCTGCAAATAATGCAGTTATGAGTCCAAATAAAAAATACATCAACTTTTGCATAATAATTATTTATTGATTAAATACTATTTGCTACAAATACTATTGTTACTACTATTGCTAATAATATTAGTAAGTGTACTAATAATCTGATAGTAATAACAATGCGCCAGAATCGTTCATTTTCCATATGCTTTTATATTTATTGTTGAGTTCTCTCCAAAAATTGTATCCTTCTTTTGTACAATCCCATGCGAATGTACATTCGATTGCTGCGCAAGGATCTCTTAATTTTGTATAAAGACACGATAGGTTTATGCTATGAACGATTGCATATTTACTAGTGTTATCTAGAAATCTATCTAATATTTTTTCTTTAATGAGAAAAGTAAGTAATGAATAAGGCACATTGAATAATATTTGCCTTCTAAATTTTTGTTGTTCTGTTAACTTTTTCATTGATTGAATTGTACTTTTTATGAATTTTAAATGTTACTACAATATCACTTTTAACTTCAATAGTAAAATGAGGAGATGGTTTACTATCTATTCTTCGTTTGATATATTTAACTACATAATCTATAGTTAATACTTCAAATTGTGAATAGCTACGCCACTTTCCACTTCTACCTATGTGTAGTTTTAGATTTCCTCTATCAATGTTAGTGACAGGGTTAACGCGATTTTGCTTCGAACTAATTACTTTAGTTACTACAATGTTAGTTTGAATACATCTTGCTAAGAGTTCATACTTTCTGATAAAGTGTTTTCTTGTTTTCATAATTTTAACTTTTAATATTATTAGTTAGATTAAAGTCTCCAATGATATTTTTTTATTACAGGTATGAATTCATTATCGTATCGTAAAATTATACGATGTTGAATATTTCCTATTCCTCCTACTTCTTGATTTATTTCTTTCATAAGATCAATTTTTGGATTTTCTTTAATAGCTTCTATAAAGCATTTAAATGTTTCTTGTGACATATTATCATTATTGTTGATAATAATATCTAAAATTGTGTACCTTAGCATTTTATCTTAATTTTAAGTTAATAATCTGTTTAAAACACTACTATCTTCACAGACTGTAGTGTGTGGTTAAGTAATAATAAAGTAAAGGATAGTATGGCTGTATCCTTTTAATTGCTAGTCTTTACAGCGCTAGCTTTCTGTTTAGTTACTATAAAGATAATCAAATCTAGATAGTATTGTTAATCATAATCATACTTTATCTAATAGTATTAATATTATCCACAGAATAAATTGACCAAATACAACAATTAATGTTATAGTTGTCATTAAATTGTTCTTTTGTCTTTTATCCATATATGTTGTTTTTTTTGATAAAAAGAAGTTTAGAAAGTTGCTATAATGATGACTCAATTGGTTTGAAACGGTAAACCATAGCTCCCACAGCTAGACTGCAAGAGCTATATATTAGGTTTACTCGTTATCGTCATCATTATCAACTTGTTGATTTTTTTCAGGCTCTGAGACAGGATTACCAACGCTTTCATTTGCTTCTGGTTTATTGACACGTTTCTCATACCAATATGAACCGTTGGCAATGTTTGCATTTGCGTTCCTTGTAATTACTTCAATATAAGTTCCCCCGTTAAGGTCATTATCCCATTCGTTTAAGTCCTTATAATCAGTAATTTCGCCCGTCTTTTCGTCAACAATCATCTCAAGACGTGAATACCCAACTGCATTAAGTTGCGTCAATTCCTTTTGTTCACCATTTGCGTCAGCGTAGTAAATTTTACTTACACCTAATACCTCACTAACCGGCAAGGTCTTATATACCAATGGTAACGAGAATTCACAATCAGATAATCTAACAACTTCCCCCTTCTTTGTTGTAAAGGTTTTTGAATCGCTTTCCATACACTTAATAAATCGGTCAAGATTTTTCTTGTACGCTTTGGCGGTTTCATCCTCAGTGGGAAACAAACACTTAACAAGGTTAATGTTACGTATTGCAGCCGCTTGGGGATTCAATACCTTAACACCTCCGATTGTGATGAATGTGGGTGCATCTTTAGCTCCCTGCGAGTAACTGAATGTACACACGTAGAACTCGTCTCCGTTAGTCCGAGTTCTTTTTTCTGCTGAAATCAATTTGCTTAACATGATTTTTTCTCCTTTCTTGATTACTTGTTACTTGTGTGGAATAGCCCAACAGATACAAGCCCGTAGGGGTGTTCCACTCCGATACAAGGTAGAGGGGTGTGATTTTTTGCTGCTTCACGCACACAGATTTCTTCACCAAAAAAAATTTTTATATATTTTTATTTTAAATAATGTTAAAAAATAGCTATTAAACTTAAATAAATATTCATAATAAATGTTAATAATAATAACCAATATGGTTAAATATACGTTACTGTATACAGTAGATACAGTTAAATACAGTATGAATACAGAAGACATATTAGAAGAATTAACTAAAGTAGATGATGTAAGTCCTATTACTTTAGATTTAATCTTTACTTATTTATGATAACATTAGCAATTATATATGTAGTAAGTATGATAACAATGATATATAGTTATACTACTGCTCCAGAAATAAATAATGAAGAATGAACTACTACTTTATAAGACAAAAAGATCAATAGTATTCTAATTGTCTTTACTTAAGTAAGATAAGTAAAAACTATAAATTAGACGATAATTATAGATCGTTTACTTTACCAGGACAAATAGAATACACATTCTCAGAAGAATTATACAAATAGTTTAAAAAAGAAATAAATACAGTTAAATGACAGAATTTACTGCACTATGTTTAGTAGGTATGTTAGGGTGTTTAGCCTACATAATACTGAATAAACTAACAAAATAATTGTGCCCTAAGTACACGGGATCGTAGTACATTCCACGCTTACAAAGTTACCTATAGGGTAGAAGCGCACCATGGAATCCTAATCGTAAGTAGGCTCAGTTTAGCTACCTTTCTGACGGTCATTGGATAAAAAAGGTAGCCCCTAAAACGGTATTACTATGGAAAAGAACGAACAAAAAAAAGCAGATAGAATTGAGTATGTTTTCAGGAATAAAACTTATATAGCTACTCCTGAACTTAGTAAAGGTTGTTGTGTAGGTTGTGCGTTTGTTAATAATATGAACTGCGCTAACTTTAAAGATAGAATGGACATCTGCCATAAAGGATATATTTTTAAGCGTAAATTTAATCATATAGATGAGTAACCTTACTTTGCTTACTGCGTTAATAGATATTATAAAGTAAATATTATGGAAGATAAAGTACTAGAAACAGTGGTAAACGGATTGGAATATAGTTTTGAAAAAGATATTTTAGTAAAACCTTTAACTCCTATTATGGTTACTAAAGAGTATACTGAACAAATCCCTACTGGGGAAAAGGATGAAGAAGGTTTTAATAAGTATGAAGTAAAGACTCATACTAAAGAAGTTGAATCAGATTTTGCAAAAGGTATTGTTCTATCTATTCCAATCGGTACTGATAGTACCATTAAGGTTGGTGATACTATAGTATACCCTAAGAAATTTGCTAAAGACTTTGATCTATTTAAAGACTCACAATTAGTTAAACCATACGACGTTGTAGCTAAAGTCGTTAAATAAGCTATCATTCATGATTGAATGTTTTATTTTAGAGTATTAAGTCGCTGCCCTGCCATCAAAGCAGGGCATTCTTTTTGCTATTACTTTACCAAACATTAATAAATGTTAAATATTTTAAACACTTTTTATATTAGTGCGTTTTAAGGGCATTATGGGAACAATAATAATAATACTTGTAAGTGTTATTGGCTTTGGTGCTCTTACTTATGCTCAAGGAAAACACGAAGGATACATTCAAGGCAGAATTGATGGGTATGAAGAGTGTAAGAAGAACTTTAACAGAATACAAGAATTTAAACAAAAGATATTAAATAAAAAGTTAGACATATGGAAGGATACAAAGTAATTAAGGATTTTAGCTTCGCTGAAAAAGGTGATGTGTTTACTAAAGTTGAAGATTTAAACTTGTGGGAACTTCAGAAATCTGAAGTAGTATCAGATACAGAAACTTATACTTCAATGGCATTTGATTCTTCTACTATGGAAGAACTAGCTAACAAAGATTATGTAATCTGGTATAGTGAAGAAGTAGAAAAAGATGATAATGAGGATGAATGTGAATGCTGTTGTAATAAGTTAGAGAAAGTAAAAGAATACGTTAATACTTTGATTGATACATATACTAAAGATTATAATGAACTAATGAAGGATTATAATGAAGGTAATGTGCAGCAATGTGTTAAAGTAGAAGCAGAAACTGTATACCACAATTTAAATAAAGTTCTCAATAGTATTAAAGATTTGTTAGATGAATAAATTAGTAAAGACTGTTAATAAAGGCAATCTTTACTATGAATACCTTAACGCTTTAAATGGTATACTACAACTTACAAATAGGGAATTGGAGTTACTTACTAAGTTCGTTGAATTAGATGTGAACTTTACTCCAATACCTGGTGTAAGTAAAAATGTAGCCAATACTGACAATCGTAGAATGATTAAAAGTACTATGGGTATTACTCCTGATAACTTAAGTAGATATATAAGTAAGTTCAAGAAAGAGGGTCTTTTAGTACAGGGAAAAGCAGAAGATGAATTAGTAGTTAATAAGATACTAATTCCAGAGATAATAAAAGATAGGGTGCAAATAACATTAATACTAAGAGTAAATGAACAATAAAATAAATAATAAACATTTCTATATGATCTTTGACAATGGGCATATAGTACATGTAGAGAATAGAAGTAATAGGTTAGTACGATATTTCAGACATCTTTTTAACTTACGTTCTAATCTGAAATTAACTTCTTTCGTTCCGAAGAAACCTTACTCTAATAAAGAAATCAAGAAATTATCTGATATACTATACAGAAATCGTGACTTGGATGAAGATGATATCATAGTAATAATAAATTCTATTAGACCTAATACCATCAGAGAATCTTTAACAGAGTTAGAAACTAGTGAATATTATATAAATGCAACAGCAAAAAAAGATATCAATTTACTCAAGTCTGGCAAACAAATATAATTTACCTTATCCTGTTATAGAAGTAATATGCAATAGTCCATTTAAGTTTGCTAAAGAAGTAATGTCAAACGATGAAGATACTAAAGATATTATGTTTGCTTACTTATTTAAACTTAAATTAAAAAAGAGATATAAAGAAACAAAATGAGACAGTTTATTGAAGAATGCTTAACGCCTAATTATAAGATTCACTGGTTAGATTCTATTTACTTTGATCCTGTGTTACTCAACAATATACAGATGTATATAGCAATTAGTGACAGTAGACTATTAAGAATATGATACTAAGAAAGTTTGATAATATATATCCTAGAACATTTTGGATAGCTATAATAGAAAAGGAAGAAGATGTATACACAATATTAAAGAAATTCACTATATACAACTTATTACCAGGTTTCGATAAAATACGAAAAGAAGCTGAAGAAGAAATGTTAAAGGCGTATGACGGAGATGTTATTGCAGAATGTAGACCGGTTATGTTAAACAGTAGTTCTGAGATGGGTATTATTTGCATAATATATAGACCTGATGAATTAGATGGTACGCATATAGCACACGAATCAGTTCACATAACTGATTATTACTTTGAAGTTACAGGTATGAATGGAGAAGAATTCTCAGGTGGTGGTAACGAAGGGTATGCGTATTTAGTTGGCTGGGCTGCTGGATGTTTTATTAAAGTAATGAAAGAATATGGAAAGACAGAGTAAAGAAGATTCATTAGCTCTATGGGAATTTGAGAAAAACAACGTTAAACAATTTGGATCTAATATCAGTGAAGAGTTAAAGAAGTTAATGGAAGTTGCAGATAAGAAGATCAATAACTATTCCTTAACATACAATGAATTCATGGATGATATTCTAGAAGGTTTAGCTAAGTTGAAAGATACAGACAGCGTTGAAACTAGACAGCTACAGATAAAAGGATTGTACAATTGTTTAACTAATAAGTATATTGAAGGTGGAGAATGATGGTAAGAAATATGATTGTGGTAAAGTAAGAATGGATCTGATTCCATTAGATGTAGTTGAGAATATTGGTAAGGCACTTACTTACGGAGCTCAGAAATACTCAGATAACAGTTGGCAAAACCTTCCAGATTTTTGGAAAAAATATAAAGCAGCATTACTAAGACATCTTACTGCTATAGACAAAGGAGAATTAATAGATCCTGAAAGTGGACTACCTCATATAGATCATGTACTTTGCAATACAGTATTCTTAGATTGGGGATTTCATCACGGTAAAGCAATTAGTATTAATACAAAAGATATTGAACAAGATAAATAATTATGGAACAATTGAAATTTAAAAAGTTAGATTACTCAGTAAAGAAAGAAGACGGTACAGAAGAGATTAGGAAGTCTGAAGGTAAGTTGCCTACTAGAGCCACAGCAGGAGATGCTGGATTGGATCTGTATGCTACTCGTATTACTCAGGAAGTAGATAATAGTGGCAAGTTGGTTCTTGTATATCATACTGATTTAGCAGTAGAGATTCCTGAAGGATATTGTGGTTTACTTATGATGAAGTCTTCAATTAGTAAAAGATCTATAAGCTTATGTAATGCTATTGGACTAATTGACTCTAAATATAATAGCCTTTTCTAAATATAATCAATAGAACCTATTCTATTACAATACGTTTATAGTATATACAATCTTTAAAATTAATAAACATGATAACAAAAATATGTACTATATGCGGAAAAGAATTTCAAGTAATACCCCGTAGAAACAATACTGCGAAATATTGTTCAAAAAAATGTGCAGATAAATCACATGAAGGTAGTTTGAATTGTACTTGCGAATTTTGTGGTAAAAAGTTTCATAGAAAACAATCACACATAAACAAAACAAAACATATCACGTGCAGTAAAAAATGTTGTTATGAATTGAGATCTCTACTTTATTCTGGAGAAAGTAATCATCAATACGGTTTAAAAGGAAATTTGAATGCTTCTTTTAAAGGTGAGAAGATACGGAAAAGAAACCATAACAATGTAGATATAAGAGTTTATGTACCATCTCATCCACATGCAGATCGTAATGGCAGAGTTACAGAACACAGATTAATAGTAGAACAAAATTATAAATTATTTGATCAAAAATATTTTGAAGAAATAAACGGAATTATAGTATTAAAGAAAAGTTCACAAGTACATCATATAAACTTTGATCACAACGATAATAGAATAGAAAACTTAATGCCTGTAACTAGATCTGAACACACTATTATACATAATTTATTTAGTATGATAATCAGAGATAAAGAAACAGGCAAAATAACTGGAGTCGTTAAACAGGGTGAATTGCTGGAAAAGCCTGAAGAGGTCAATCAGCAGCCAAGCTTAAGTGGTGACACTTTTGAAGGTTCAGAGACTAACAGCCGAGTCTTACGAGACAGTAATGCTGACACGAGTGCCCTGCCTCAATCAAATGAGTGAAGATATAGTCCGAACTGTTAATAACAAAAAGAAATAACAGAAATATAAGGATAAAGAGCCTTATAGATTAACAACATCTCATTAATGGGTTATAGAGGTGAATTAATAGCTAAATTTAAAGTAACTACAGATGCTATTCCTACAGTATATACTACAGATGAACCATTTGCTCAGTTAGTCATTGTTCCTTGTTCTATATTAGAACCTACTTTGGTAGAAGAATTGAGTGAAACAGAAAGAGGAGAAAAAGGATTCGGAGAAGCTACAGCAGAACAAAATAATGAAATTAAAGAAGTAAAAGAATAATTATGGAAAATCTAGATATTACAATTATTCCTGTAAGTGCATCAGGTGTTGGAAATTTTATTGAAGTTCGTATTAATGGTATGTTATATAGAACAGAGATTGTGCAAGGTGAATTTACAGAAGATGTAATGAAACAATCTATGGAGAAACTAATGCCTACTATTCCTACTGAACAACAGGAACCTGTAGAATTAAAATTTTATCAGCTATTAGATGCTATTGCAAATACTAAAGCTGAAGAAGAGTATAGAGCTCAGCATCCTGAGGAGTTTATGCCAGAGAATTTTGAACCCAGTGTTGAAGAAGTAACTGATGAAATTATTTGATATAAATGGTGGTAAAGTAGTAATACACCCTGACGCTTTGGGTCTCCCATTCTTTAAAAAGTTATGGGAGGCTGATAAGCCAGATAAGACACAAGCTACAAATGTAATAAGTTATATAGTACTTATGTGGTATTTTAAATCTCCATATGTACTTCAGTTAGAACCAGATATCAGAGAAAAGAAGCTTAAGCAACTATATTTCGGTGATGAAAATTACAAACTTACTGTAGAAGAAAAAGCCTGTGAAGATGATTATAAGAAGCTAATATACACTAGAAATCTAAGAATGTTAGATAGTATGAGAAACAAAGTAGATACTATTAGTAAGTATTACGAAGATTCTCTAGAAGAGCAGTTAGATGAGAAGAAGATTAAAGATCTATTAGCTGGTATGGAAAAAGTAAAAGCTACTTTTCAGACACTAGATTTCCTCGAAAAAGCAGTTAAAGCTGAAGAAGTTAGTACTACTAAAGTACGTGGAGATGCTCAGATTAATCCTTATGAATTAGCTTAATTTGTGCAAATTATACACAAGTTTATAACAATAAATTAATGAGTACGTTATATGAATATAAATAAAGAAACTATGAAGAAAGTACTTGATTTAACAAAATGCAATAGCACTGAAGAAATTTGTGATGTGCTTGAAAAAGAAATTGATAACAAACGAAAAGCAGATGCTTATCTTAAAGAAGCCAGTGAATCTTTGGTTGAAGAATATAAGAAAGAAGCGGTAGCTGAACCTAAGAAGAAAGGTATTATCAAGCGTACTATTCATTGGCTAAAGAGTTTGTTTAAGAAATAATCTCGTTGAACTGATAGAGAGGTCTGACAGGGACAGACATTAAATATTCCCTGGCACTGGAGCGTAACGTAATGGTAGCGTCGCCGGCTCTAACCCGGTATGTGTGTGGGTTCGAATCCTACCGTTCCAACTAATTAAAATTAATAATGACGTATAGAGATATAGATCCAAAACTAGCTGGAATTTACTTATTTAAAAACAATATAAATGGTAAATGTTATATTGGTCAAGGAGTATCTATAAGAAAAAGACTCAAACATCATCTTAGCAATATTAGAAATAAACGATACGATTTACCATTATATAGAGCTATAGAAAAATACGGTTTACATAATTTCACTATAGATATAATAGAATCTTTTATTCCTGACGAATATACTATAGAACAATTAATAAAAAAGTTAGATGCTCTAGAAATAAAGTATATAGAAAAATATGAAGGTTATACTAATGGATACAACTGTACTAAAGGTGGAGACTTTGGAGTTCTAGGTTTAAAGATGACAAAAGAACAAAAGAAAAAAATATCTAACATTGCTAAAGAGGTGGCTAAAAAATTTTATAAGCCAGTATACCTTTATAATATAAAGGATAAAACTACAATATTTGCTATTAGTATAGCAGCCGCTTCAAATATAACTAAAATACCTAGATCTAATATAACTAGAGCTGCTAGCGGTAAGTATTTACAAACACATAATCTCTTAGTTGCTTACTCATTAGAAGAATTAGAAACTAAAAAGACTAAAATAGTACAGGTTAAAGATACTAAATTTAGTATAAAATATATTGTAACTGCACATTTATGTGATGGTAAAAAAGAAAAAGGATCAGTATCTGAAATAGCTGAAAAGTTAAATATAAGTAAGTCTATGGTCTATAGTGTGTTAAATGGGCACAGATTTTTAAAAGATATTAAACTAACTAAAGAATTAAAGCAGATAGACCGCAAGCTATCTGCTTAAAGAATAAACTATGATTGACTTCTAGAAGAAAATTAAAAATTCTGATAAATTTAGAGAACCAGCTCTGTAGTTTTTAACTACAGGGCGTTATTGTTTATATCCAGCTGGTTCGTCAGAATACTTTCAATACTGGGACGAACAGAAAGATCGTTGCATTAATGGTTATACCGCAGAGGATGGAGATTACATCACTGGGTATAACTATTTTTATATCAACTTTTGTCCAATGCAACGTATAGTTAATACGGTTACTAAACTACATAACGGAGAGACTAAAGTAAAACGAGACAGTGTGGTAACATTCCCCGATTTCTATGATTATGACTATTTCTACTTCTAGGCAGTACAAGAAGCAGAAGATAAAGGAAAACATATATGTCTACTTAAATCACGTCGTAAAGGATATGAATAGCCATATAGTGAACCAGTTCTTACACCTACTGGTTTTGTAGAAATGGGATCTTTAAAAGTAGGAGATTTAGTAATGAATCCTTGCGGTGATCCTTGTAAAGTTATTGAAATAATAGAACAAGGTGAACAAGAGGTATGGGAAATAGAATTGTAGGATGGTAGAAAAGTAAGATGTGGCAAAAATCATTTATGGTCTACATTAAATTCTACAAGAGGAAAATTACATATTAAAACTACAGAAGAATACAGTAAACTAAAGTTGTAGCAAGGTAGTCCTGGAAAATATTGTTATCCATACAAATTACCATCAATTAATCCTTTGCATTTTAATCAAACTGCCCCGTTAGTAGATCCATACGTAATGGGCGTATTGTTAGGAGATGGATACATATGCGGAACGCAGATAAGATTTTCTACAGACGATTAGTAGATTGTAGATATTTTAACTGAGAAACTACCAAATTATAGTATTAAAAAAGTAGACGATAGATTTGCATATGTGATACTATCACATGATAAAACAAAACACCAATTAGGAAGATATCTAAAACAGTATGGTGTAAGAGTAAAAGCAGAAAATAAGTTTATACCAGACGATTATAAATATGCAGATGTAAACACCAGATTAGAATTATTACAAGGGCTTATGGATACCGACGGTTCATCTAGTTCTACAGGTAGCTGTAATTTCGTAAGTACATCCGAAAGATTAATAGATGATTTAATTTTTATATGTAGAAGTTTAGGTATAAGATGCAGAAAATCTAAAATGATTCCTGGTCGTACTGATGTAGATTTCGGAAATGGTTATAAGTCAGATACTTTACCTCATTGGGAAGTGTGTATTACTACAGAAGAACCTATATTTAAATTAGAAAGAAAATTATAGAATTTACGACACCGAGAATATAAATATAATTCTATAGGTATAAAAGCAGTTAGAAATCTTGGGTATAAAGAAAAGCAAAGATGTATTAGAGTAGATCATGATAATCAATTATATATAACTAGAGATTTCGTAGTAACACACAATAGCTATAAAGGTGGAGCTATGGCATGTCGTAATTATTATTTGATACCTAATAGCAAAACATATATATATGCTTCTAATAAACAGTATCTTACTGAAGATGGTATTCTTACTAAAGCTTGGGACTATATGGACTTTATAGATAAGAATACAGCTTGGGGTAAGAAACGATCTGTTAACAGTACTATGCGTAAACGAGCTGGATTCTGGACTAAAGATGAATTTGGCAATGAAGTAGAAATGGGTTATAAATCAGAGATTATTGGTGTTACTTTGAAAGATAATCCTGACGTAGTACGTGGTAAACGTGCTAAATTAATTCTATTTGAAGAAGGAGGTTCATTCTCAGAATTAGGCGCAGCATGGCAAATTGCTAGACCATCTGTAGAACAAGATGGTGTAGCGTTTGGTACTATGATTGTATGGGGAACTGGTGGTGACAAAGGCTCTGCATTTGAAACTATGAAAGATATGTTCTATAATCCAGGTGGATACAATTGCTTAGGATTTGAGAACATATGGGATAGCACACCTACAGATAAATTGTGTGGATTCTTTGTTCCATAGTATACTAATCTAGATACTAGAGATGACGATGGTAATAGAATATATATGGATGATGATGGTAATACTATTACTAAACCTTCCCTTGAATTTATATTAGATGAACGTAGAAAGGTAATAAGTACAGCTACTAATACTACAGCTATAGACCGTTATGTTGCAGAGCGTCCTATTACTCCACAAGAAGCAATGCTAGAATTTAACGGTAATGTATTTCCTAAGAAAGAATTACAGGAGCAATTAGGACTTATTCGTACTAATACTTAGTTATAGAATCATAAACAAGTTGGTGATTTAATATTTGATGAGTCTGGTAGTATCAAATGGATACCTAAGAAACACGGTGATGTTACTAAGTATCCACTTGGTAAAGATGATGATCCTACTGGTTCAATAGTTATATGGGAACATCCAGCTAAAGATGCAACAGCTGGATTATATATAATAGGTGTAGACCCTTATGATCATGACTAGTCTGGTACTAATTCATTAGGATCATCTATAGTATATAAGAGGTTTTAGAACTTTGAAGAGTACCATGATATTATAGTAGCTGAATATACTGGTAGACCTGCAACAGCTGAGGAATACTATGAAAACTTACGTAAGTTAGCATTATACTATAATGCGCGTATAATGTATGAAAATGAACGCAAAGGTCTATTCCCTTACTTTACTGCTAAGCATTGTGATTACTTATTAGCTGATCAACCTGATATTATTAATGATATAGTTAGTAATTCTAAAGTACAAAGAAGAAAAGGTTGTCACATGAATAAGTGGATAAAGCAATGGGGTGAAGGTATGATAAAAGAATGGTTGAATGAAGAGTATGCACCAGGTAAGAAAAACCTAACTAGGATACTATCAGAGCCGCTATTAGAAGAGCTAATAAGCTATAACGATACAGGTAACTTTGACCGAGTGATGGCGTTGATGTAGGTTATGATATATAGAGAACAACTGTATAATGTAGTTGTTAAAAAGAAAGAAAAAGAAAATAAATAGAAGATGCTCTTTGATGGACCAATTTTTGCGCAGAGTTGGTTCAATGACGATACTCCAAGAGTATTTTCAAACGACGATAATGTATATACATTTTAATTATGAAGAATACTAAAAGTTTCCCTGCACAGAAACTACCAATGTCAAAGAAGACACAAGCCTGGAAAGAAGCCTGCGTAGACTATGTAGTAGGCGCTGGAGATTCAGGATTTGGTGGTAATGGTAGATCTAGATCTGACGAGATGTAGACTTACTATGATTTATACAATAGTATATATAATGAAAAGGATCTTAAATATGTAACCAATCCATTTAAACAAGATGATGGGTTTCCTGCTATGGCATAGGATTATAATATCATCAAACCATATGTAGATCAGTTACTTGGTGAAGAAACTAAGAGACCTTTTAATTTTCATCTACAACGTACAAGTGATATAGCTGCTAGTGAACTACAGGAAAAAGCCAAAGAAATGCTAATGGATTATATTCAGGCTACTATAGCTAGTAAGTTAAGTCCAGAACAAGCAGCCAGATATGAACAAGCATTAGCTACAGGAGAAATCTAGACTCCAGAAGCTATAGCTAAGTATCTATAGAAAGATTATAAAGATATAGCAGAAACTGAAGCTTATCACGCATTACAATTTCTAAAGAGGAAGTTGAATCTTACCCACGAATTCTATAAAGGTTGGAAAGACGCTTTAATAGGTGGGGAAGAAATATACTATATAGGTGTAATTAATGGCGATCCTTACGTAGAAAGAGTAAACCCTATGTACTTTGATTATGAGCATTCTTTAGACTTAGAATTCATAGATGATGCGGCTTGGTGTCGTAGAAAGATGATTATGTCTGCTACTGAAATATACGATAGATTCTATGATAAAATGTCTGAAAGACAATTGAATGAACTACTAGAACTTATTGATCAAAGACCTGGAGCAGGTAATAATCCAGAGATAAGAAAGACTAGTATAGATTATGAATCTATTAAACTACACAAGATTAATAGTTTTACAGATAATCCATTTGATATAGATCATATAGTAGTATATCATTGCTGTTGGAAGTCTTTCAAAAAGATAGGGTTTGTTACTTTACTAAATCCAGAAACTGGAGAAGCTGAAGAATTTCAAGTAGATGAAGATTATAAAGTAACAGGTACTGAACAATCTGTAGAATGGGATTGGATTATTGAAGTATGGGAAGGATATAGAATTGGTGATGATATGTACATAGGAATTCAACCTATTGAATATCAACATATATCTGCTGATAATCCTAATTCACAGAAATTACCTTACACTGGTGTAGTGTATAATAATACTAATAGTAAACCTAGATCATTAGTAAGTATGATGAAACCATTACAGTATATGTATATTGTAGTGTGGTATAGACTTGAGTTAGCATTATCTAGAGATAAAGGTAAAGTAGCAGTAATGGATATTACTTAGATACCTAAATCTATGAATATTGATGTTAACAAGTGGATGCATTACTTGAGTGCATTAGGTGTAGCTTTTATTAATCCTTATGACGAAGGATGGGATATACCAGGACGTGAAGGAGGTAAGCCATCTCAATTCAACTAGTTGTCTTCTTGGGACTTAACTATGAGTAATGTAATAGCTGAATATATTCAGTTGATGCAAAAGATTGAAGACATGGTAGCTAAGCTTACTGGTATTACTCCACAAAGACAAGGACAGATTGCTGCTAGTGAATTAGTAAGTAATGCTAATACTGCTGTTAATATGTCTTATCATATTACTGAACCTTGGTTCTGGAATCACAATTAGGTAAAAAGAAGAGTATTAACTATGTTGTTGAATACTTCTAAAGCAGCTTGGAAAGATAGTAAGAGATACTTGAATTATATATTGGATGATGCCACTAGAGCATTTGTACAATTATCTGATAATTTCTTCTACGAAGATATGGATATATTTGTAGATGATAGCACTAAGAATCAACAATATATAGATCAATTAAAGCAACTGTTACAACCTGCTATGTAGAATGGTGCTAGTCTATTAGATATTGCTGAAATCATTACTTTAGATAATATGAGTATGATTAAAAATAGACTTGAGGAAATTGAACAGAAAAGAATGGAACAAATGCAGCAACAGCAGCAAGCTGAACAACAAGCACAACAGCAAATGGCAGAACAACAGAATCAGCTTAAAGAAGAAGAGCTTATGCTTAAAGAAGCTGAAATGGATCTTGAAAAATATAAAGTAGATCAAGACAATGCTACTAAAATTACTGTAGCACAAATTAATTCTTATCGTGGTGCTGAGAATATGGATCAAGATATGAATGGAATTCCTGATCCAATTGAAATAGGAAAACAAGCTCTAGAATAGTAGAAGATAAATTCTGATATTGCTACTAAACAATTAGAACTCAACAATAAGCGTAGAGAAATAGAGCAGAAGAGAGAAGCTGAAAATAAGAAGATACAGCTTGAAAAAGATAGAATGAAGCATGAAACTGAGTTGCAACGTATGTCTGATAAAGCTGCTATGGATAGAGAGAAATTAAAAGCAAAAACTGCTATTCGCAATAAAGTAACAGGAGAGAAGTAATATGAAAGTAATACAGAATAAATTTATACCATTTAAGGGTTATAAATACATCAATATATTTGGTTTGATATTTACTAGAGATAAATCTAAAAATAACAGATATTGAATATAATCACGAAAAGATTCATCTCAAATAAATGCAAGAAATGCTGTGGTTACCTTTCTATATTTGGTATGGCATTGAATATTTAATAGTATCTCTAGCTAGATTGTCAGATAAACAAGGAGATAGATATCATGATGTATCTTTTGAAGAAGAAGCTTATAACAACGATACTAATCTTGACTATTGTAAACAAAGAAAACATTTTGCTTGGTTGAAATACATTAAAATTAAAAGTAATAAGGAGAATTAATTATGGCTTGTAAAGGTGGAAAGAAGGGCTCTAAAAAGGATTCTAAGAAAAGTAAATAATTATGGAACGTGAAGCATTTAGATAGAGAATGCAACAGTATAAGTAGGCTAGGGAGAATAATCCCTAGCTGAAGTACTGGGATTGGAAAAGTACTGTTTAGAGAAAACCTTTAGACGGTGTTTATGAAGATGCTAGATTTATAGACCAAAGTGAGCCTAGATTTGAACTACGTAAAGGTTAGCAGTATTATGCAAGTCCTAATAATTTGAAATTAATGAAAGTTTTAGGTAAAACTGTAAAAGTATTAGGACCAATTGGAGAAGTTGTTCAAAATTTATTTCCTAGTGAAGAAGCAGAAATATTAGAGGATGCTAGATATAAATACGAAAATGCTTTAAAACCTAAAGTATATGCAGATGGTGGTATTATAGATGAAGACCCGCCACAGAATACTAGTGAAAGACCTATTACTAACTTTGATCCTAAAGGAGATCCATATAATCCTACATATGGATATAACCCAGGTGCAGGTTATGTTTCAAATTCAGATCCATTAGGTAGTTTATATGTAGAAGGAGCTTTACTTAATCCAGTATTTAAACTAGCAGGTAATGCAGTATCTAATGTAGCTAGAGGATTAACTAAATACTCTTCTAAATATGTACCAGAAGTAAAAAGAACTGTGTAGGATAAAATAAATAGTTTGTTCCGTAGAGAAGCTGAAGATAAAGCTCGTACATTTAAATTATATGATGATGCTATAGAATCTAGAAATAGAATGATTGAAGATCTATATTCTAATCCAGCTTATATGGAAAGAGCTAGATAGATTTAGAATACATATGGCGATGATTACGCTAAAGTATATGAAGATATAATTAATTAGTATAATACTAATTATTGGAATTTACCTAATCCTGTTATAAAACAGTTAGATGCTAAGGCTAAAATGTAGGCTAAAGACGCAGCTGTAAATAGGTATATTACTAGAAGACAACCAGCAGGATATGATGATTTTGAGCATTAGATAAATAGAAATCTTACAGAGATAGACTACCCTACTACTAGACATGAATTAGGACACTATGTAGATTTTAATTTAGCTAAAAGTTCAAATCCCGATTATAGCAACTCTATGTTTGCAGAGTTAAAAAGAGACTTATCAAAATAGAAGAATCCATTATTTCCAGATAAAACTGATTATTATAGCAAAGGTACAGAATAGAAGTCTTATATGAATACTCTTAGAGAGTATATGTTTAAGACTGGTATGATTAATAATATAGGAGATAAGGTAACTTCTAGATAGATTAAGAAAGCTATAAGATCCTTGCCTAAAGATATGAGATCTATTGAAGCTGCTTATCTTCAATTTGCTACACCTGGATAGTACACAAAGTGGTTTAACAAGATACCTTTACTTGGTACTTATCCAATAGTAAATAAACAATTTTAGAATTATGAAGAAGATAAAGATAAAGCCAGAGAATAGAGGTAAGTTCAATGCAACTAAAAAGAAGACAGGAAAGACAACCGAAGAACTAACTCACAGTAAGAATCCTGTAACAAGAAAAAGAGCAATATTCGCTTAGAATGCTGCTAAATGGAATAAAGGTAAAAAGAAGAAAAAATAAATCTAATTAAATATTTTAATTATGGATAAAAAAATGACATTAGGTGGATTTGAAGCTGTACTAGATAGCTTTATCCCTAATCCAGATGGTGGTTTTAGAAATTCAAATGTTGATGAAAACGTTAATGTCAATGCTGATGAATTTGAATCACTAGATGATGAAGAATTGGAAGATATTAAAAAGAACAATATCGAAGTAAAAAATAAGAAAGAAAAGCCAGTAGAGGAAGGTACTGAGGAAGAAGAAATCGAAGAAGAAGATATTGAAGATAAACCAAAACGTAAGCCTGGTAGACCTCGTAAAGAAGAAACTATTGAGGAAGAAGCAGAAGAGGAAGAAGATATTGAAGATAACAATGAAGAAAATGTTGTTACTAACTTCTTTGACGCTATGGCTGAAAAACTTAATTGGGAATTTGAAGAAGATGAAGATAAACCCAAAAGTGTTGATGAGTTAATTAATTACTTCCAAAATGTCATTGAAGAAAATAGTAAGCCTGAATACTCTAGTGAAGAAGTTGAAGCACTAGATAATTTCGTAAAGCAAGGTGGAGATCTAAAGAAGTATCTGACTATTGATGCTGAATTAGATTTAGATGATATTGACATTGAAGATGAAACTAATCAGAAATTAGTAGTAAAACAGTTACTTAAAGAAAAAGGGTTCTCTACTAAGAAGATTGATAAGTTAGTAAGTAGATACGAAGAAGCTGGATTACTTGAAGATGAAGCACAAGACGCTTTAGAAGATCTTAAAGAGATTAAAGAGGAAAAGAAGAAACAGCTATTAGAGGATCAGAAAAAGGCTTATCAGATATAGTTGCAGAGACAACAGCAATTCTACGATAACGTTGTTAGCGAAATAAAAGGCTTAAAGAATATACGTGGTATTACAGTCCCTGAAAAAGATAAAAAGGTTTTAATGGATTATATACTTAAGCCAGACACAGACGGTAAAACAAAGTACCAAAAGGACTATGCTAAGGGTGGTGTTAAGAATCTGATAGAATCAGCATACTTTACAATGAATGCTGACAAACTTATTGAGGCTGCTAAACGTGAAGGAAATAATTCAGCTATTGATAAGTTTAGACGAAGTTTAAAATCTAGTAGCATTACTACTAAATCTAGAAAACAAGCTACGGGTTCTGATGATGATCCAATTTGGTTCTCAGCTGCACGACAACTGCGTATATCATAATAATTAATTATATAAATAAAAAATTAAATTACTAGTATTTTATGGATAATAATATTCTTAATAACCTCCAATTATACAAAGGTAAATGGTTTTCTGATTTGATCGACACTAATAAGATTAGTCTCGCTTCTCAGCAAAGACCTTATGAGGTATCTACTATCCTGTCATACGTATTTGGTACTAAAGATAATGGTTACAGTACTTCTCTTGATATGTTGACAGGTGGTCTTGGAAATGTAATGACTATTGATCAGCCTTCATTTGAATGGGGTGTTATGATCGACCAAGATAGAGCTGTTACAATTCGTGACGCTAAATGGAATGGTGCTGCAATTACTGAAAATTCTACTCCAGGTTTGGGCAATACTCCTATTACTTTGTGGTTGGAAGATGCATTCTTCGGTCCAGGTGCTACCATCGAATTTGATGATAAGAGTCAAGCACGTATTCAGGACGCTCCGTATCAAGATGGTAATCTGTATGTTTATACAGTATTTATTTCCAATGGTAATCCTGCTTCTTATATTGATCCTGCTGTTTTAGCTTCTGGTTGCCAAGTAAATCGTTTGGCTTCTGCTTATGAAGAATACAGTGAAGAGGCTGATATCCTGAACTACAATACTCACTTCAAGATGCGTAACTATTTGACTACAGTACGTCTGTCTTATGATATCACAGGTTCTGCTTACTCTACAGTTATGGCAGTAGCTTTGAAAGATCCTAAGACTGGTAAAACTTCTTATTTGTGGTCTACATTCCAGGAATGGGTTGCAATGCGTGAGTGGTACAAACGTCTTGAAAGAGCTTTGGTATACAATCAGAACAACGTAAACAAAGATGGTTCTTGTAATCTGAAAGGTAAGAATGGACGACCTAAACGTATTAAAGTAATTTATATTTACTGTATTTAATACAAGTGGGCGTTATAGTAGAAATATTATAATGAATTTCCCTGAAATGCTGGAAACTCCAAATAACGATTATAATTAAGTTTATATAATATGCAAACAATAGCAAATGGACAATCAGCAGGTAAGCAAGTGGTATTTAAAGAATTACCTGTAAACTTAGATGGTTATGAATCTAAGTACAAAATAACAAACGATGGTAGAATTTACTCAGAACATCTTGGTGATTTTCTCAAGCCTTTTTATTCACGTGGTGGATATGTTAGAGTAAAATTAAACTATGGTAACAGATCTAAGAAATTTATGATGCACAGATTAGTGGCTATGGCGTTTATACCTAATCCAGATAATAAGCCAGTAGTGGATCACATAAATAGAAACAGAGCTGACAATAGAGTTGAAAATCTATAGTGGGTTACTACTCAAGAGAATTGTTAGTTAGCTGTGGAGCGCGGATCTAAAGACTCAATGTTATATCGTTTTACAAATACTAAAACAGGTGAAATTTTAGAATTTACAAATAGACATAAAATGTTAAAGCATTTTGGTAAATTCTGTTTAAGATATTTAAGGCAAATTGCTACGGGAGTTAGGACTCCAATGAGTGGTATGTTTGCTGACTACGAAATTGAAAGAATACCCTTGAAACCTCAACGACTATCGCCGTCGGGCGAGTACACTCAAGTGAGTGGAAGTGGGGAAGATCTGAATACTGTGAGAGCAGCAAAAGATCGTGATATAGTCTGATCTATATGGAAACATATAGCAGAGGAGAATTAGCACAACTCCTCGGATAGAGCCTAACGAACTCTATTGAACATAATGGCATTTATTGGTGCTGGTTTGTTGGAACAGATTGCTCCGTCTAACAGACGTTATTATACTCGTTTGACAGCTGAACTGTTGGAAGACTTCTTGTTTGACCTGTCTTACAATGTATTGGGTACTAATGAACGTAAGTTCGTTGCCTTGACTGGTGAAATGGGTATGCGTGAATTTGACCGTGTACTTAAAGAAAAGATGGCTAACATGAACTTGATTGACACAGTATTCGTAACTGGTTCTGGTGATAATTTGAAGTTCGGTGGTCAGTTTAAGACTTACGCAATGTCTAATGGTATTGAATTGACTTTGAAGTATTTCCCGTTGTATGACAATACTACTTATAATCGTCAGTTGCATCCTGTTACTTTGAAACCGTTGGAATCTTACCGTATGACATTCTTGGATTTGGGTCGTCGTGATGGTGAAGCTAACATTGTTAAAGTAGTTCGTAAAGATCGTGAATTCGTTAACTGGTGTACAGCTGGTTCTGTAACTCCTGCTGGTTACGCTCACTCTAACACAGAGGTTCGTTCTAACGCTAAGGATGGTTACTCAGTACACTTCTTGGGTGAAGTCGGATTGATGCTCCGCGACCCCAGAGCATGTGGAGAATTAATAATGTCTTGTGAATAATCTACGCGTTTGTGGGCAACATAAATATATATTCTGCGTTATAGTAGTATATTAAAAATTAGAAAATATACTACTATGAGCAGAATATATAAAATTACAGATAGAACTAACAATAAAGTTTATATTGGACAAACCAAACGAGACATTTATAAGCGTTTTGCCGAACACATTTATCGTGCGTTAAACTCACAGCGTAAAAATGATAGAACTCTAGCTATCTATATAGCTATAGTAAACCACAAACCTGAAAATTTTCAAGTAGAGCTTTTGGAGAATGTAGAAGGTACACCAAAACAGGTAGACGAACGAGAGATATATTGGATAAAACAATATGATTCTACAAATCCAGATAAGGGTTATAATTTAGATAAAGGCGGTCATGTTATTTCAGAAGCCTGTCGTAAAGCTGCTGAAAAACATCTATTTAAAACTGGAGATAAATTAGAAGGTAAAATGCTTGAAAACGCTAGAGCCAATGGCATGAAAGTTGCAAAAAAAGTATTGCAATTCGATAAAGAAACAGCTAAACTTATTGCAGAATATCCTAGTATTATGGAAGCTAGCAGATCTACAGGTTGTGACCGCAGATCTATTCAACGGCAATTACAAGGTGAATATGGAAATCCATCTTCTTCTAGAAGTTGGTCAAATTTAAAATATATTTGGTCTTATGATGATCAAAACGTAAACCGTGATTATATAGTTTGGGATACGATAAATAGTTTCAGAATGTTTTCAACATTGGAAAAAGCGGAAGAATTTTATAATAATCTTGAAAATTGTCCTGATAAAAAGATAGAAGAACTTATAACCCATCAAAAAGTTCTTTTATATAATATGAATAGAGAATTAAAAGAAAGTTTATAAAACTGAACAATCTAATATATAATTATATTATGGAAGTAATCGTTAGAATAACTAAATAGAATCCGTGGACTGGATTAGTAAAATGGTCCAATTGCTTTGATTATCTAGGTTCCTATTGGACAAGATCTGGTAGCCGTTACACAGGTCTAACTCAAGATAAAGCTAGAGAACTAGAACAGAAAATGGGTAAAGCTGAAGGAGAATTAGATCCTGATAGCACATTTTGGGATACATTTGCAATTAAGATTGGTAAGAAAGAATTAGTGATTAATACTGATAGACCTGAAGGTGAATTGCAATATTTATTCCTATTGGGACATAAGAGAGTAGCAAATGGTATTGATAAAGTAACTCCATCTACTGATTATGTACTTATAAATAAAGAAGCTGAAGCAGAACAAATTAATAAAGCTAACAAAGTTAAACGTGATGCTTATAGAGCACTGGATAAGATGAGTCTTGAAGATATGCGCAAATGTCTTAGACTTCTTGGAATTAAAGCTGACACTATGTCTAATGAATTAGTTGAAGCTAGACTTGGTGAAAACGTAGAAGCTGATCCAGCAAGATTTATTAGAATTTGGGTAGACAATCCTAATAAAGAAATTAACTTTGTAATTGAAGAAGCTTTAAGTAAAAATATTATTCGTAAGAACAGAGCATCATATTACTTTGGTACTGATCTTATTGGTAACGGTCTTGAAGATGTAATTGCATATTTGAAAGACAAAAAGAATCAAGATATTTACTTAAGTATTATGTCTGAAATAAAATCTAAATAATGACTAGAGAACAATTTCACTCATATTTTAAAGTAGCAATGGACAAGAACTCTCAAAGCGTAGCCTTTGGGGGTTGTCCTGCTTTCTTACCAGAAGAAATAGATTACTGGTTAGATCAAGGTTTATACCAAGAAATCAGTAATAAGTTTACTGGTAATAACTACTTAAAGACTAGCTTTGAAGGATCTGTAAAACGTATTCACGACTTAGAAAAGTTAGTACATACAGATACAAATGTTATTGCTAATACTGAAACAGACTCAAATAGATGTTATGTTACCAATCTATTTAATGGTGACAGAATGTTCTTTGTAGATGCTGTATTAAACTTCAATAACAAAAAAGCTACTATAAAGCTAATAGATCATGCAGACGCTACTAAATTCAAGAAGACTTACAATAACAATCCTTGGATAGAAGATCCAGTAGCTGTGATAGAAGATAACACTCTATATATCTATTATGATTACCTAGCTATGAGTAGTAATAGTTATTCTGTAGATATTACTTATGTTAAGTTCCCTACTAAGATAGAAGACTTACCAGCTGAAGGTATGAGTGAAATACCAGAGTATATGTAGTTTGAAGTAATTAACAGAGCTGTAGAACTAGCATTAGAAGATATTGAGTCTAAGAGAATATAGACTAAATCACAGTTGAACCAAATAGATGAATGATTATGAAATACTCTGATTTTCTATTAGATGAACAATTTAATATTAACAATGTAATCTATCGTTTTAAAAATAAAATAAACGGTAAAGTATACATTGGTCAAACCGCTGTTCCATTTAGAAAAAGAGTAATACAACATATAACATGTAGTAATCCTATATATCAGTATGACTTAAATGGTAACTTCATAAAGAAGTGGGACAGTTATAAAGATGTCACACTAATATTATACGGACTTCATAAAGGTAATTTAAGTAGAAATATTAAATTAAATATTTAGAAAAACAAGTTGGGGTTTACGAAAAACGGATCTATATGGTCTACAATTTCACCAACGGAAAGGAGGAGTTATTACTGATCGTGGTTTCCAAATCGAGTTTGAACGTAGGCTATAGTTAATGGATCCTAATTTAGTTATTAAGGATAAGCTATCCTCAGACACTATTATATCATTCATTAATGAGGCAATTGATAAATTTTATAAAACAAGATACTCAGGTATTAACTTTAAAGCTCAAGGATTTGAGTAGACAGAAAAGCGTATAGATGATTTGCGTACTTTAGTTCGTAAAAGAAACTATTCAAATACTTAGATATCCAAAGGAACTAAAAATTCATATTCTGTTGAATTACCGGATGATTATGTATTATTACTTGGAGATACAGCTGGTATACAGCCGAGTGATGAATATCCTAACGAATGCTGGGAAAAAGACAATTTAGGTGCATATATAGTTAAGTATACAGATACGTTAGAATCTACAATTGAAACATTAGATAGACAATTAAGTAATTCACTATCTGAACACAAATTAAAATATTGTCAAGCTAGACCTTTAAAGTTAATTCAAGATAATAATGTAATATTATACACAGACGGTAAATATAAAGTAAGTGAATATGAGATTACATACTTAGCTAAGCCATCTAAAATTAATTCAAGTAATATTACTAATACCGAATATACAGATTTGCCAGAACATACACATATGGAAATTGTGAAAATGGCAATCTAGATTTATCTTGCTACTAAACCAATGTAGCATTATAATGCTTATTCCAACGAAATTGCTTCAATGGAATAATATAAATTAATGCGTTTGTCTGACCTGGAAATCTGAAATAAGGAAAGTAGAAGGACAAACTAGACTGGCGCTAAGTCTAACAATTAATTATTTTTATATAAACTATGATTACACACGTTGATACCGTACTTATCGGTAAAACATGTCCAGCATCTTATACTGCAGTAGATAGTCTTGCTCAGGGTGCTGTAGCTCTATTTGATGAGAATAAGAGCTTGATTAAAGATGAAGCTAGTGCAGTAAAAGCATCTACAGTATATATTGGTGTAGTTGGTGATAATATGACTATCGCTTTACCTAATGGTACTAGTGCTACTAAACGTTCTGTAGAGTATTCTAACGCAATTCAGAAAGCTTCTAAACCTTCTTATGTAATTGGTGATTATGTTGCACCAGTTCAAGAGAAAATTGAAATTGATTTAACTAGTGCTACTGTTGTTATCGGTCACAGATATGTTTTACGTATTGTTTACAAAGACATGTATGAAGCTCCGGGATAGTTTACTCATACTTATGAAGTGGTTGCTACAACTAAAACTGCTGACGATTTGGGTAACGCACTGTTGAAGAAGATTAATAAACATGCTAATCGTAGAGTAAGTGCTACATTTGCAAGTCACAAATTGACACTTACAGCTCTTCCTAAAGATGATAATGAAGGAGTTTACTCTTTGAATGAGTATTCTGTAGTTTCTATGGAAGCTTCTCTGTATGTTACTATTCCTGGTGCATTATTGTCTAATGTTCCTGAAGCAGTTCCTGGTGCAACTATTACTAAGACTGCTGGTAAACCTGGTAAAGGTTACTGGAAACAAGTTCGTGATATGGAAGTACGTATGTTGGGTTATAAGGGTCATGTATTTACAGGCGCATATCCTATTGTCGAACCGAAACGTAATGTTACTGAAGGCGCATCCTACGATTACATTACTATTGAGAATGACAACTTGTACTTGTCACCTGACAATCAATACATTAAAACTACGCCGTTAACTACTGAATTGTATGTTGAAGAAGCAGCTAACTTGAGTGCATCTCGGTTTGTTAAGAATCTTAAAGCATTTATCACTGGTGTTGATACTAGTGCTGGATAATACACGGTTTCTTTATTTAAACCCAGGCGAGGTTGAGGTTTATCCTCGGCTTCGCCTTTTTTAATTTTACTAGATATGAAAATAATTAATACAAAGATAGAAAATAATATTCTCACAATCACTTTAGATAGCGCTAGTTCGGTCACTAAAGTTTATTTGGACAATGTTCTTAATAAGAAAAATATGTATAGTGAAAATGATGAAGATCATAATCATGTCGTTAATTCTCCCAATATTTCTGATAACACTATTACTATAGACATTACAGAATATGATTCTACATCCTTTATAGTTAATGTTGTTGGGAGTAATAATGCAGTTTCAATTGCAATAGACTAGAAAAACCTGTATTATAGAAAAGTAAACATGTTAGTAACATTTTGTAATACATGTCTGGACAAACATTAGAAAGAAAAAATATTAATGTGTGATTTTAAATCACAATTACTTGAATATGCTCTAGCTAATTAGTTAACTGAAGATGCTATAGATTATTATGTTGATTTATGTAGACTCTTAGAAATTCCATTAGAACATACTTGTTGTACGTATAATAGGATAACAAATTGTAGAGTTTGTAGGAGTTGTAGTAATGGTTGTTGTACACTATGATAGAAAATAACTATAAAATAGGTAAAACAATAAGCAATAAAGTAAAATACGATATTGCTTATGATAGAACTCAGATATTAAACTATGTGTGTGTTAATTACGTATATGATATACTAATTCAAGGAGATACGTTTAATATAGATGAGGAACAGAGAATGAAATTATTAGTAGTAATAGATAAACTATTGAAATAATGGCATAGTATGCAACTAAAGACGAATTAAATGAACTCACAGGATTAGTAAGAACATTGTAGGGTAATGTATAGACTCTAGATACTAGTGTTGGTGAGCTAGATACCTTAGTTGAAAGAATTAATCATTTAGCTACTCTTAAGGACGTTACTATTACTTATATTACAGAAGGTGACTTACTGTAGTATGCTAGTGATGGTACATGGCACAATATCCAACCATCAGCATTAGGTATTGGTGGTGGAGAAGGAGGCGGTGTAGTAGATACTGCTGTAGTAAAAGCTATGATTAAATCTGAAGGTAGTAAGTTATTCTTAAGTAAATTGTACGATGACACAGCTGCTGGTATAATTACTTTCAATGGAGGTTTAAGAAGTAATAAGATGACTTATCTAAATCAAGGAGTTTAGATAGGTACTTTTGTTACTGGTATGATTGGTGGTACAGGTGCTCAAATAGATAAGGATGGTAGAGGAGAAATGACTAGTCTTACCCTTAGAGAGTTTTTAGAAGTACCAGAATTAAGATTTAATAAAATAAATGTAGTAAGTGATGAGCTATGGAATTCAATTGCATTTGGTACAGTTGAAGATGTAGATCTAGTTAACCAAATTGTTACATTAAAATTAGAAGATGGTGAGTATAGTGGTATACATGTAAATGATATATGTAGAGGTATATTCCATAATTTTGATGGAGTTAATAATACTGAAACTGGTACTGACGATTGTGGCTTTGATAAAGTATAGGGTTTTACTACATCTTACTTTACACCTATCGAAGTATTAGATGCTAGAGGTAAGCAATTCAGATATTCATTGAAACAAGGTACTACACAACATCCTTGTAAGTCAATGAAATTTGTTGTTTACGGTAACTTTACTGATGAAACCAGACAAGATAGTGCTTACTCTACTAGACAATATAAGAGATATTTAAAGAAAGTAAATACTTGGCATATTAACCCATCTAAAAACATTGCATCACAGTTTGGTTTATTAGATGGTTTAAATATACCTGGAGCTCCTAATGACGGTAATCTTACTGGTAATGGTGCTTATATTAGTAATATTTATCTTACAGATGCTTATGTGCAGTTTACTCCTGAATAGGTAGAAGATTTGCATGGTTAGGATGCTTATTCTGTATCTCTTACTAGAACTGAAGGTAGTATAATTGTTGATAATGAATTTAATATTATAACAGATTATCAACAAAGAGATCAGTTTACATTTGAAGTACAAGCGTGGAGAGGTAAAACTCCTTTAACATATAATACTACTGTAGATAGAGATACTTTCTTCTGTACTTGGGAATCTAATGGTATTGAATGTAGAGTAGATAATGGTAAGTTTACTATTACTAAGATTACCAATATTCACGATATGAAGTTACTTATTTATATTCATTGTGAAGGTACTGCTATATTCAATAGAGAGTTCAATCTATCGTACTAGCTAGAAGGTAATAGTTTATGGGTAACATATAATGATAATGATGCTACTCCTGATAGACCTGTTGGTGATGGTACTTCCTATGGATGGCATAGAAATTATACTGCATCTGCTATATGGATGTCTACTAAAAGTGCCCGTAAAGTAGATGATCCTGATGTGCAATGGGGCGATCCTAATAGATTTAGAGGTGCTTCTGTAGCTGGTAAAGATGGTCAGTATACAGTGTTCTGTTATACTAACTCTAGTATAAAACCACCTAAACCTACTAGTTCTTAGATACCACCTGCTGATGATAACTATACTTGGTACATGTATCCACCTACTAGAGAAAGTAAGGAAGTATTTACTTGGATGATTCAAGCTACTGTATATGCAGATAAATCATTATCTGGTTGGACAGATCCTATTAGACTTACTGGTGAAACTGGTGAAGATGGTTCTGATGGAACTAAGTTAGAATTCATTTACAAAGTAACCAGTGCAAGTGATGCTCCTGATAAACCAGATACATCTCAACAAGATGATTATATACCATTTGGTTGGTCAGATAGTCCACAAAGAGTATCTAAGGAAATGATGTATGAATGGGTATCACAACGAGAAAAGAAAGCTGCTAAAATTGGGGAAGGTGTTTGGGGAGAATTTACACAACCAGTATTGTGGTCCAAGTGGGGTGAAAAAGGTATGGATGGTGATGGGTATGAATATATATTTACTCGTACTGCTGACGTTGATAGAGTACCACAAACTCCTTCATCTATTCAATAGAATGACTATATTCCCACTATATCTAACGGTGGCTCTAAAGACTATAACTGGTCTGATAATCCAAAGGGAGTAAATGAAGACTATAAAGCAGAATGGACTTGTAAACGTGTACGTACAGATGGAGTATGGTCTAACTTTAGTACACCAGCACTATGGTCTAATTGGGGTGAACAAGGTTTATCAGGTGGTCATTATCAATATAGATGGAAGATATCTGCTACTAAACCATCTATTCCTACAGATGCAGCTGCTTCAGGTTGGTCTACTAATAGTGAGTTAGTACCAGGAGATGGTGAATACGTATGGTAGATTCAACGATTTGCTAATCCAGATGGTACTTTAACGGCATGGTCTAATCTTATACGTCTTACTGGTGCTGATGGTGAAGATGGTAAAGATGGTAACAGCATTGAATTTATTTATACTAGAAATGCTGATGGTAAAACTCCTAGTACTCCTGCTAGTGTAAATCAAGCTGGTCATATACCTTCTGGTTGGACAAATCATCCTTCTGGTGTTACCGCATCATTAATGTATGAATGGGTATCACAAAGATACTTAGATAAGTCTACTTAGGTTTGGGGTAACTGGTCTACTCCTGGTATATGGTCTAGATACTCAGAAAGAGGTAAAGATGGTGATGGATACGAGTACATCTATAGGAGATTTTCTAACTATGTTGGCGGTAGTAGTTTAGCCCCAGGTGGTTAGTATTATCCGCCAGCTAATGTGGACTCTAGTGAATATCAACAAGACGATTACGTACCAGACGGATGGACTGATAGTCCAACTGGTCCTACCGATGCAATTAAATATGAATATGTTTGGACTAGAAAAAAAGAGAATAGTAAATGGTATGCTTGGAAAACTGGCGCATTGTGGTCTAAGTGGGGAGATAAAGGAGATCAAGGAGATCCGGGACAAGATGGATCAGATGGATCTGATGGAGCAGATGGATATAGTATTACTATGAGCGGTGCTCCAGCATCTATTAGATCAAGTTTAGGGTATTTACAAACTACTAGTTGTACACTCAGAGCTATTAAAACTAATAGCAGTGGAGTAACAAGCTAGGCATATGGTTACTTTGCTGTATATCGTTATAGTGGTAGTAGTTGGAATAAAGTATCTTCTTCTAGTTCTAATCAATCCTCTTATACTGCAAGCTGGGCTTCAGATACGTATGCTACTAAATTCTGGTTTGGTTTCTGTACAGATACTACTCCTTCACCTGATAGTCAGCGGACTGTAATCAGTTATGAAGCACCTGTAGTATATGATGGTACTAATGGATCTGATGCTGATAGTAGTTATACCATCATGCGTGATTGCGGTTATTGGAAAACTGGAGTTACTTATTATAAAGCGGCTGCAACTACAGCAATGAATAGTAGTGAGTATACTAAGTATGAGAATTACCAAAATATGACAGTTGTAGATTATGTTCAGTATGCTGGTAATACATATTTGGCTAAATCTACTAATACTAATCAAACTCCATCATCTGGCAGCTCATATTGGCAATAGGCAAGTAAAAACAATACTTTAACTGTAAACAACTTATTAGCTAATAATGCTAAACTTGGTGAATTTAGTTTCAGTAATAATGTATTTACTTCTAGCAATGGTAAACTATCTATGAATAGTAGTACTGGTAAACTTACATGTACAAATGCAGCTATCACAGGTACAGTTACTGCTACATCTGGTACGTTCACTAACGGTTAGTTCACTAACTGTACTACTACAAATCTCACTATTAATAGTGGTACATTAAAAATGAGCAGTACTATTAATAGCAGTTTAGGTACTCCAAGTTAGGCATATTCTATTACTACTACTACTAATATTACAGGTTCTGGTTTCTTTATATCATCTGCTACTAGTTCTAATGACTTAATTAGTGCAACATTTGGTTCAAAAGTAGTATCTGTATATAATAGTAGCTATAGTAGTATTAAGGCATTAGCAGCTATAGCTATAGATGGTTACTATGTTTCTGGTAGAAATACTGTTACTGTGCCGTTGTACATATCTGCGGCATCAAATACTGATGCCGCAATCTTTGTAGACAACGGTGCTTTCTATGGTTGGAACTTACCAGTTTTGAATATTTCAGCATTAATTAATGGTGTAACGTTTTCATGTGTATGTAATGTAACTTCATCTGGGTATACTATGGTTTTAAACCAAGGTAAAGTAGGAACAATGGTATTTATGAGTGTATCTAATGGATATACATATACTATTAGACGAGATTCATGTGCATGGATATCATCCACTGGTGCATATCAATCAGCTGGTACTAGTTCTACTACATATAATGATGATGCTAGAATATTTGTACGTGTTGCTTATAACACTTGGTAGGAATATTACGTTGGTTAATAAAAAATTAAATAAAGAAACTATGAAAATAAATTTTAAACAACTCAAAGTATACGTTGATATAAATAAAACTATTGAACAGTATATTGATGTAGCTAAAGATTTAGCTGAAGGTTTATACAAAACATCAGCTGGAATAGCAGGTCACTCGTTAGCATTAAAAATATATAATTCTACTGGAGAAGAAGACTATAGTGAATTAGAAGTAGATTTAATTACTAAGTATGCTAATCAATATGGCACTCCTTTCTTTATAGATGCTTTAAGTAATATTAAAAATGAATAGTCAATTACACAATCAGATCAAACAGTTGAGTGACAGAGAACTACTAGAGGGCATCTATTAGATGCTCCTAGTAGTAATGTAGGAACAATTAATCAGCGATAGTAAATAGTTAGGTATAAATGTTATAGCTGATTTATTAGTAGATAATATGTATAGAAATAGAGAAAGAAATGAAAATAATAACAATGCACCATATATTAGGCAATAAAGTATTAGAATATGATGTTGATGACAGAGGAGTCATCATAGATGAAAGAGAATATGATGCCGCTACTTATAAGAAGGACACACTAGTTAATGAGACTAGTAGTATAATTGTTGAAACCTCTATTTAATTTATACCAAATATTATATGGATAGAAATGAATTAATAAAAGAAGTAAGTAAGTACTTTAAAATATAGGAATTAGTATGTCCGCATTGCTATAATAAATTTGGTGAAACTTCATGGTAGTTTATAAGTACTGAATTACTTAGTACTTTGTATGTATTACGTACTAAGATATTCAATAAACCTATTACTATTAATACTTGGAAATCTGGTGGATAGTTCTCATAGAGAGGATTGCGTTGTAATATGTGTTAGTTAGTAAAGAGTAAAAATAATGTTTACTTATCCGCACACTGTTTAGGTAAAGCAATAGATTTTAATGTAAAGGATTTAGATAGTAATACGGTGAATAATATAGTAAAATAGAATGCTGAATTATTTGAATATCCTATTAGATTAGAAGCTAATACCGACGGGTGGTCTCACATTGATTGTTACGTGCCTAAGGACTCTTCTAAGAAGCTTTTAGAGTTTAATGGATAAGTTGTTCGTTTATTAAAGAAAGTGGCTTAAAACGCCTTAAAATGCGTTATGGAAAAAGAAACTATATTATATAATATATTATATGTGGATAATAGAGCTAGAAACATTATTCCTGAAGTAATAGATGCTTGGAATCTTACCCCACATAGATTTATTAAATCTGGTGAAACTGTTTCACTAGATGTTCATAGTAATATGTACAATATTCAAGGATTTAGTTCTGCACAGTATGTACATATAAATGTCAAATAGGATAGAATAGACATTACTCTAGATCCTAATGACACAGATGCTACTAGATAGGCACGTATATCACTTAATATAAGTGACTCTACTGGTACTCATAAGTTATTACAGTTTGTAATACATTAGAATTAATAATTAAAATATACGTATATGACAAGAATAACAAGAAGCTATATAGCTCCAAATCCTAAAGAGTTTGATTACTGGGTTGATTTATCAGCAGATCCAAAAGGTAATGTAATTAAGTATTATGCTGGTGATAGCAAGTGGTTACCTTTGAATGATGATACAGATAATGTGCAAAGTGAAGCTATTAAAGAGTTGCAAAATACTACTAAATAGCTTACTACCAAAGTTAACAAATTAACATCAGATGTTGATGAAATACTAGTTAAAACAAAAGAAGAGTATGAAGCATTAGAACCAAAAGCTACAACTCTGTATTTAATACCAGAAGAAAAATGATTAATCTAGGTGATATAAATATTAAAGAATTATATGTTGGTTCTAAACCAATTAGTAAAGCATATGTTGGTAACTAGTTAGTATATGATAACTCTAGTTACTACGGTATATCTTTTACTATGGAACAAGCTAGTTCTAGTAGAACTAGAATTGGTGAAGAATCTTATCATAAAACTTTACCATTATAGTCTTAGATGAAAGGTTGTACTGTAACTTCTGATGGAGTAGTTAAGTATTTAAATCCAACAGATTGGACTAAATATGAAGATGGTACAGATAGGGATTATACTCTTAATACTATGGTAGAAATACCTGAATTTTGGGCTTTAACTGTAGTTACTGATGATAATATTGAATTAAGACTGTATCAACATGAAGTAGAAGGAGCTGAACATTTTCCTAAAGCATATTGTTCTGCATATGAAGCATATAATGATAATAAAGTATTAAAGTCTATTAACAATGGTACAGTTAAGCCAACAGTATCTATTAATAGACCTACATCTTAGTTATATGCAAGAGCTAATGGCAATGACCACTGGAACATATATACTTATAAAATACATAAAGCTATTGCTTTACTATATATAGTAGAGTATGCTAATATGAATGGACAATTAAATGTTAACGATCAATTAACAGCTGAAGGTTACAAACAAGGTGGTCTTGGTACTGGAGCTACAGATGGAGCTATTAGTGTCAATGGTGCTTCTGTTTACTCTGTATTTACTTGTGGTTGTACAGATAGTCTAGGTAATGGATCTGGTCAAATAACTCAACAGTTTAGTAATACTGATGCAGAAGGAACTGTTACTAGCACTGTTACTAGAAAAGCAAATAGATACCGTGGCATTGAAAATCCATTTGGTCATGTATTTAAAAATACTATTGATGTAATCGTTCATTATAATGCAGAAACAGGTGTTAATGATGTATACTATACAGAAGATCGTACTAAATTTAGTGATACATTAAGTAATTATGAATTTAAATGTAGTACAGTAACTGTTGATAATTGGTATAAAGATTTGCAATATACTCCACAATTTGAATTATTTGTAGCACCAGGTACTGGAACTCATAATCAACCTAGTAGTTACTTTACTGACTATACTCATTCATCTAATAGTACAGCTAATAGAACTGTTTTTATAGGCGGTAACTTGGGTTCTGGTTCTGCTGCGGGTTAGTTCTATTTGTGGTCTAACAGCGGTCTTAGTACTTCCGGTGCTGCTATCGGGTGTCGTTTAGTATATCTGTCATAATTAAATTATAGGTTGTCTCTCCGTGAATAAAAAGCAGTAACTTGAGTAATAGTTCTAATGCAGGTTAGTTCTATTTGAAGTCTAACAACAGTCTTAGTAATTCCAATGCTGATATCGAGTAAATAAATTACTATTAACAATTAACGTATTTTATCATATAATGGCTACCTTAGGAGAGAGACCTTACCTCTAGGTAAAAAACATAAATTCTTAATGAGGATTAGTAACGAAACATTGAAAGTTCTCACTTAAAATTTCACACATTTAATTAATTAAATATGGTACAAAATAGAATAATATTTTTTGCAACATCTGTTCAACCTAATCCAGAAGAAATAGACTATTGGGTTGACTTATCTGATAATCCTTATGGTGGTAGCATTAAATATTTCAATGGAACTGAATGGGTAAGACTAGCTGCCTCTGGAGGTGTACCTGACCTTAGCAACTACTATACTAAAACATAGGTAAACAAATTGCTTAATGATAAAGCAAACATTAGTGATGTAGATAGTAAAGTAGATGATGAAGAAGTAAAAGATGTAATAAAGGATATACAATTTAATACTTCAAATCCTAATGGCATTACTATGGTAATGTTTAAGTATGATGGAAGTAATAAAACTGTTTCAATACCAGTAGCTTCTACAAGTTCTGCTGGTATCATTACATCTAAAGATTTCTTAGACTTTGTTAAGCAGCATCAGTTATAGGAACTTCATACTGAGATGATTGATACCTTTGCTGATATACGTGCAAAGTATTAGAAGAAACTCATTGCAGGTTTAAACATTGAAATTGATCAAGAAACTAATGTTATTAGTGCATCTGGTGATCTAGCTGTACAATGGGATAATATTACTAACAAACCAGATTTTAAACCAGTAGCTACATCTGGTGATTATAATGACTTAATTAATAAGTTAAAGCCGGGTAAAGATGTTAGTATTAGTGAAGATAATGTGATTAGTATTGCTATTGATTCAGATTCATTAGAATAGTCTTTAGCTACTTTACAAAGTAATATAGATAAAGAAGCTGCTACTGCTCGTGCTGCTGAAACTAAATTAGGCAACGATATAGCTACTGAGAAGAATAGAGCTCAATCTGCTGAATAGACTATTAGTACTAATTTACAGAATGAAATTGATAGATCTACTTAGATAGATACTCAACATACTAATGCTATAAACAAGGAAGTACAGGATAGAAAAGAAGCTATTGCTACAGAAGTTAGTGATAGAAATGCAGCTATCTTAGTAGAAACCAATAGAGCTAAGGCTAAAGAAGAAGAACTTGATAATAAGATTACAGATCATACTGCTGCAACTAATGCAGCATTAGCGTTAAAAGCAGATAAGTCTGATACTTATACTAAGGCACAAGTAGATGCTAAACTATCTGGTGCTTATAAAGTAAAAGGATCTAGTACATTTGAAACTCTACCTAAAGACAACAATGTAGTCGGTGATGTATATAATATTACTAATGCGTTTAACTTAGGTGGTAAACATTATGGTGCTGGTACTAATGTAGTATGGACTGAAGATGGTTGGGATGCTTTATCAGGTTCATTTGATACTACTGCTATTGAAGGTAGCATTCAAGAAGTAGCTGATAACTTAGCTCAAGAGATACTTGATAGAACTCAAGCTGATACTACTATTAATAACAACGTATCTTCATTATCTAATAGAGTAAAAGTAAATGAAGACAAACTTACTATTATTAATGGTACCGAATCTACTACTGGTTCTATAGCTAATGCTATTAAACAGGCTAAGTCATATACAGATACTACTGTAACAGCTGAATAGACTAGAGCAGAAGCAGCAGAATAGAAACTAACTAGTGATTTAGCTAGTGAAATAACTAGAGCTAAAGGTACTGAGTCTGCTAATGCTACAGCTATAGCAAATGAAACTAAACGTGCTACAGGTATTGAAGAAGCTTTAAGAACAGATGTAGAAGATTTAACTGGTTAGGTATTAATTCTTGAAAAGACTAAGGTCAATAAAGTTGAAGGTAAAGGTCTTAGTACTAATGATTATACTACTCCTGAAAAGAATAAATTAGCTGCTATAGAAGCTGAAGCTAATAAGTATGTATTACCTGCTGCTACAGCTAGTGCATTAGGTGGTGTTAAGATAGGTAGTAATATAACATTAGCAAATGGTGGTACTATTAGTATAACTAAGGCTAATGTAACCAGTGCATTAGGTGTAGATCCTACTACTAAATATGTTACACTTGATACAGACTAGACTATAACTGGTAGTAAGACATTTACTGTGGTGAATATAAATACTAATAACTCAGGCTTACTAAGCAATTAGACAACATTGGCATTAGGTAATGCTGGTACATATAAGATAATATTAAGTAGTGATGAATTAAGACCGACTGGAAGTTACAATAATAAAATTGAATTAGGTAATACAGCTAGTAGATGGAAATCCGTAGCTGCTGGTTATTTTAATTCAAATATAGCTACTGGTACCGCACCTATACAAGTATCTTCTACTACTCTATGTACTAATCTGAATGCAGATATGGTAGATGGTTACAATGTGTCTGAAGGCGATAAAACAGGTATTCATTATACTAAGTTTTATGGAGTAGGTGCTAATAACACAGATTGGCTGAAATTAGCTACTTTACCACTAGTATCACAAAATACTACTTCTGCTAAATATGTTATTTTTGAAATAGTAGGAGGTGGAAATTATGGTTCTAATCAATACAATTATTCTACACTAATAGCTGGTACTAGAGATAAAGAATATGTTAAATTAGTTAAGTAGCAAAGTAATACGTAGCTTAGTGGAGATGCAGTAATAGCTGGATATGTAGTCACTTCTACAAATGTAGAAATTTGGTTAGGTTTTACTGGAACATATAGATCGTCTATTTCTATTACTTGTAAGAATAAACAATTAGCTAACGATGTATTAACTAGTAGTTTTGTTACTACTAAACCAGATAATTTTGTATTAGGAGAAATTGTTACATTAGATGCTCCAGACTGGTATGGTGTATCTTGGTCAGAAACATCATCTAATCCAGATTGTACTCGTATTGGTAATATGGATATGCATAGATCATTGCCTATATAGAGTATGATGAAAGGACATCTTTATTTTAAAGACGGAAATCCTTTATATAGAATGTTAAAGCTAAACGATAGTTGGACTAAATGTGAAAATTATTCTGCTGGAGGATGGAGAGATGTAGGTACTTTGTTAGAAGACAATAACGTAAACGTAATGATTAAAATACCTGAATTTTGGTGGATAGATGATTATGTAGAATCTACTGAAACACATAATTTAAAAATATGTCCACATGCCAAACCAGGATGGCATCACCATAAAGAAGCTTATGTGTCTGCTTATGAAGGTTATATTGATGGGAATTATTATAGATCTTCTAAAAATAAAATACCTAGTGTTAATTTCACAAGATCTGCTGTAAGACCAAAAGCGAGAGCTAATGGTTTAGGAAATTCGTGGAATATATATACATATAATGAACATAGAGCCATATGTCATTTGTTCTTAGTAGAATATGCTACCAGAAATAGTCAAAAAGCAGTTAATACTGCATTAACAGTTGAAGGATTTAGACAAGGTGGATTAGGTTCTGGTTGTACTACAGGTACGGTAACTATCAACGGAGCTACAACTTACTCGTTTATTCCTACTGGAAGTTCTGATAGTTTAGGTAGTGGTTCTGGTGAAGTTACAGTAACTATACAATAGACAGATTCATCTGGCTCTAATACTACAACTACTACAAGAAAGTGTAATAGATATAGAGGAATAGAGAATCCATTTGGGCATGTGTGGAAACACACTGACGATGTTATTAGTGTATATATTTCTGGTTACGACGCTAGATTTTGGTATAAGTGCGATTCTCCAGATCATTTCGGTGATTCTATCTCGAATAATAATCCGTACTATAAAAATATAGCAGCAAATGCTGTAGTTACTGGATACAAAACAAAAATAGTAACTACGTCTACGTGTGACTTTTTCGCTTTATCTTGCAACAATGGTTCAGAAACAACATACTGGTGTGACTATCATTGGGATAATAAGGATAGTTCATTACATTGTTTGTTAATAGGTGGTGACTCTGGCGATGGCGGCGAGGCGGGTCTGTTCTATCTTCTTTCCACTGATGGGGGTGGTCATTCCAATGCTTCTATCGGTTCTCGATTAACATATCTCCCGTGGGCGGAGTAATGACTTAATTATGCAATACGGTATAGTTAAGTAATACCCACAGGTTGCTTCTCTAGAATTGGGTTGGGTGTGCTTTGTTGGTTTTGGTGGGGGGGTGGGTTGGTGGCGCTGGACTGGCGGTTCGGTGGTGAAGTACTAACTACAAATATTATAGAAGAAAAAATGGCTAGCTATATAGGATGGTTTAAACATGCTAACTGTTATTCTTTACTTACTAAAACTATTAAACATAAAGAGCTATTAGATTACCTGGATATACGTAAGGGAAATAGAACATACGAATAATGAGTACGTTATAGTTATATAATCGCAGAGACTTTAACATATGCTAGCAGTAATAAATATTGACTAGCATTTTTATTTCAGATAAAATTATTTTAAGTTGTGTTGAGTAGAAGTTTATATATAATGAATCTTGCAAGACGTATATTTGCTAATGGGTATCAATCTATAGTAGGTTGGTTAACAGGTATGGCAACTATACTAGCACCAGCTGCACCATTAATAGGTGTATCGTTTCTATTCATAATATTAGACTTAATCTATGGATATAAAGTATGTAGACAAGTAACTCACAAGAATTATTTTGAATCTGGCAAGTTTTGGTCTACTATTGAGAAACTAGGATTTGCAGCTATAATGATAGCTGGATTTACTTTATTAGATAAGTTTATATTTATGACATATGCAGATCTGGTGTTAGCTAAAGTTGCAGCAGGAGCAGTATGTTTTGCAGAAATAATATCATTATTAGAATCTAGGAAAGCATTAAAACCTAATTCATTAGTTACAAGACTCTTCACAAAGATTATAAAGTCGAAAGCAGAAAAATATTTAGATGTAGATATAACAGACATCTTAGAAGAACAAAATACTATTACAAATGATACCAATACTGATAAGTCTAGCAAAAAGATTAATAAGTAACATTATCGGTTGGTTTAAAAGGAATTACAAAGCAATGGCAGTGATTATCATTACGATTCTCGCTGCCATTTGTTTTTATTAGAATAACTAGCTAGATAAGAAGAATAGAGAAATAGATAGAGTAACTAATAACTATCTTTACTATGAATAGCTAGCAACATAGTAGAAGAATGATAATAGAGTTCTATAGCTTACTCTAGATGAATTTAAAGAAACCAAAGATAGCTTGATACAAGAAGTACATGCTACAGTAAAGAAATTAAAGATCAAAGAGAAGGAGTTGAAATAGATGCAGATATAGGAGTAGAAAGTAGTACATGATACTACAGTAGTAGTTAGATCAACTGACTTTAAAGTGGAAATCAAACCAAATAATTTGACATCAATCGTAATAAATAAAAGAGATACGCTCCTAACACATAGTATCGACATTCGCAATACACAATCACTATTTATTCATACTAAAAAAGAATATAAGCGTAATTATCGTAATTGGTTTTAGCGACTCCTTCACTTTGATTTTAAAAAACGAACTATTTATAAGTACCAAATTGATAACAGTAACAAGTTAATCAATGTAGAAAATACTAGAATAATAGATTTATCAAAATGAACTTTATAAGTCGAATAATTAAATCAATTAATGCAATGAGAGAAAGACTGAAAATAGAGCGTCATGAGGCTATGTATGGTCCACACTTCAATGAAGAATGTGCACTAAAAGCAGTCTCTAAGATGGAAAACGAAGATGGCTCTCGTGGAGAACATTGGAGTTTAGAAGAAACTACTTCAATCGCTAACCAGTACGGAATCAATCTGAAAGGTGAGAAATACAACAAGTATGATTGGTACGTTGCTCTCAACATGATACGTTCAGACTATTATCGTGCAGTTGTTACTATGACAAGCAGTGATCACATTAAATACTTTGTAGAACTAGCAAAAGCTTGGTTGAATGACAAAGATATAGAAGAAGGAAAGATGTGGTATTACTATTGCTATATTATGTGTGATAAATTGCGCAAAGAAGCTAAGACGATGTTAATGCTTGAAGACGATGAAGATGAAGAGCATGAGTATCGTTATGCTCGTGGTGGTAGAGGACGTGGAAGAGGTAGAGGAGGAAGAATGACTCGCTACGGTTATGACTATGACGAAGACGATGAATATTTAGATCGTGAACGTGAAGAGGAAAGAATGCATAGATATGAACCTATGTATGAAAGAAGAATATCAAGATATTAATTTAATCAAAATTTATGAGAACTATGTACGAACCTGAAAAAATTTTAGTACAAAACGCTGGTATAGATCCAGGTGTAGCTGCACTTTTGCAGAATGCAAACAAAGGTAATATGGACCCTGCTGCTCTTATGGCTATGATGAACAACGGCGGTTTCGGTGGAAACGGCGGTTGGTGGTGGATTTGGATCATCCTAATCTTCTTCTGCTGGGGCGGTTTTGGAGGTAACGGTTTTGGTAGAGGTAGTGATGATGCTAGTCGTCTTGCTTCTCAGTTGAATACCGATACTAATACAAGTCTGTTAATGCAGGCTATTCAAGGTAACAAAGATGCTATCAGTTCTTTGTCTAATACTTTAAATTGTGATATTAACGCTGTACAGACAGCTTTGAATACTATTAATACTAGCGTAAGTCAGATGGAATATGTCCATTTCAATGGAGACGATTGCCATGCAGAGGTTTAATATTATTAAATATTAATCATACTGCTACTGGTGCAACAGAAGGATCATTAGTATCTGTAGCTACTTCTGTTAGTTCTAGTTAGGTATCATCTAATCCAACTAGTGTAAATACTAATAGCGGTAAAGCATTACTAAATGGTTCTGGTGATTAGATAACGACAGAAGAAATTTCAACTGGTAATAGATATCTAATATACTATGATAAACGTACTGGAGTATTTCAGACTATAAATCATATTGTAGCACCAGCTGCTTAATAAAAAACTTAGGGCTACTGTAAAAGGTAGCCCTACTAAAACCAATTCAATTATGTTATTTAGTCAATTAAAAATAGGAGATCACGTGCACGTATTAGAAGTTCTAGGAACATTTAAAAAGACTACTGTTTATAGTCTTGGTTCCATTACTTAGGTTTCAAATCCTTATGATGAAGCTTTACCTCAAGGTTAGTTTCCAATACCAGGATAGAACAGACGTAAATTAGTCGATGTATTTATTAGTTGTAATGGAGAATCTAAGAAACTATCAGTACCAGCTGAACGTTCAATAATCAACGATACTTCTATAGGACTTACTGTTGCTACCAACAAAGAAGAAATAGCTAATATGGTTAGATAGAACTACAACGAATTCAAAGCTAAAAAAGAAGCAGCAAGTAAGTACGATGAAGAAATGGAGAAGTGTAAAGATATTCTAGATCAACTAGAAGCACAGGTAGAAGATCCTATAGTAACAAATACTATTGACAATAGTAAAGAAATAAATGATTTAAAGAATGATGTAGCTGATATTAGGAAGATGATCGAAGATACTAAGAAGATGTTTATGGGAGGATTCCCAAAACCACCAATGCCACCTATGCCTAATGTACCAGCTCCAATGAAATAAAAGATATTTAAGGTAGACTAAAAAGTCTACCTTTTTTATTATGTGTGCTTATAAGAACAGCTATTAAAAAAAAGAATCAATGTATTCCTTTTAGGTGTAATAAATACAAATATTATTATTTTGCGTTTATAAATTGAGTGTATAAGATAAATAGGAGTAGCTACCTATGAATGCTAGCTAACGGCTTCTTATACACTCTTTATTATAAGTTAGCATAAAGTTAGTAAATATGGAAGAGATTTGGAAAGATATACCCGGATATGAAAATTACTATCAAGCTAGCAATCTAGGTAGAATAAGAAGTAAAGATAGATTGATAATTGTTAATGATTATCAAAACGCGCATGCATATTGTAAAGGATTTAGTTATGTGAGACCAGGTAAAGTATTAAAAGCTAGAAAAAATATGTGTGGTTATTTAACAGTTCCTATTTGTATTAATAAAAAGACTAAAAGTATATCAGTTCACAGATTAGTAGCTAAAACTTTTATAGAAAATAAATATAATCTACCACAAGTTAATCATATTGATGAAAACAAATTAAATAATAACATCAATAACTTAGAATGGTGTACAGAACAATATAATATGAACTATAATAATCTAGTTAGTAGAAGAGCTTTTAAACAAAGAACTACTAATAGCAGATGTAAGAAAATAATAAGTATTGATAGTGCTGGTAAAGAAACAGAGTATATTAGTATCCGAGGTGCTGCTAGAGAATTAAATTTGAATCAAGCCAATATTCAAGCTGCTATAAAATATAGCAGAAGATGCGGCAGATTATATTGGAAAATTAAAAATTAATAAATATGTCACTTAACGAATTAGTTGATGATATTCTATTAGAAGCTAGAAACAACTAGATTACTGAGAGTGAAAAGCTCAGTAGATATTAGATAATGTTGTGGATTAAAACATATCGAGCTTACCTATTAAAACAGAAGTTAGATAAGGGAGAGCAATTAGACTAGATCTTCTATTAGACTATACGCATGCATTTGGATAAAATAGAAAAAGATCCAGGTCATGCAGAATACCAAGGGGATAAGGAATTACCTACTTTACTTGGTACTAAACTTACTACTTCAGTAATAACAGTAAAAGATGCTTATGGTAATATTATTCAACTAGGTTCTGAAACTAAAATGAAGTTTTAGAAATATAGAAAGTATACCTGTAAAGATTACATTGCCTATGTTAAAGGTAACAGAATATATGTAGAAGGTGATGCTAACTAGTTAGAATATATTGACGTAGAAATAATTGCTGAAGATCCAACAGAAGATAAATTGTGTTATAATCCTGATAAAGATGAATATCCTTTACCAGCTTATATGTGGGGAACGGTTAAGTAGTTAATCTTTACTAAAGATTTCTTAACTATGAGATAGCAAGTATCTGATACTACTAACGATAGTAAGGATGATACTTAGAATGTAATGAATTAGAATGTTAATAGAAGTATAAGACGATGAATGAATTAAATAAATCTGCATTTAAAACTGCTTCCTATACTATTCCATCGTTTTATAATTCTTATTTAAGTAATATCGAACCAGATACTGTTTACGATATTGACTATACCACATATAGAAAGATTATAACAGAATACTTTCAATATCTAAGAGATTAGATAATAGAAGAAAGTAAAAGAGTAAAGTTGCCATATAGAATGGGCAGCTTGTAGATAATTAAAAAGTAGCCAAAGCATTTAGATGGTAGAAGTCTTAGAATTGATTATTAGGCTACTAAAGAATATGGTAAATTAATTTACCTATTAAATGAACATTCTAATGGGTATAAGTATCGATTATATTGGGATAAATAGGATTTACTAGTTAAAAACAAAAGTAAATACTAGATATAGTTAAGTAGAGCCAATAAGAGAAATTTGGCTAGTATAATTAAAAATAAAGTTCACGATTACGAAGAAATATGATTTACAAAATGACAAGTAGTAAAGCCGTGATTGCTAAAGTAATTGCGGACTTAGGTTTAAATGAAACTGAAATACCTATTACAGATATACGTCAATGGATTGGAGAGGCTTTAATGAATATAGGTTCAGTTAATCAACTAGATCATAAAGTAGAAGTAATACCTATCAACGGTTATTAGGCTAAGTTACCATGTGACTTAGAAAGATTAAACAGTGTAGCTTACTCTACATGTGATTGTGGTGGTTGGATACCTATGAAGAAGAGTACAGGTACATTCAGTGTTTATGACAGAAAAGATAACTGTGATTGTTGTAATATGATTATACATGATGATGTATTAATACCATTAGTAAAGAACCTTCATAATCTTACTAAAGATAAAGACGCATTAGAAATACTTAATAAAGATACTAATACTAGATAGACACTTAGCACATTAATTAATAATTATACAGTTTGTAGCAAAAATGGTAGATTACAGCACACTAGTTTTAATGGTACTAATTTCAGTTATACGCCACAATATGATGTCAAACCAGGATATCTTATCTCAAATGTCCCAGAAGGATATGCAAAAATCTCATACCATGCTATCTATACTGACGAAGATGGTATGCCAATGATGCCAGACGTATAGTCTTACTTTGAAGCTTGCTTTTGGTATTGTGCACAAAAGATTCTTTATATTAAGTATATAAAAGGAGAAGTACACAGATAGTTGTGGATAGATGCTAAGAACTCTTATAACTTCTATAGAAAGCAAGCATATGCTGAATCATTAATGCCGAACCAGGACGATTTAAGTAACATTAAGTACACGTGGAATACATTGGTTCCAGAAATGGATGAAGAACGTACTTTCTTTAGTACTACTGGAGATAGACAAGAAATTTATAATTAGAATTATAATAGACTATGGAGATAAATAGCCAAGTAAATACATTTCAAGGAGGTATGAATATCGACAGTGATATTACTATGCTAGCTGATAACTAGTATAGATGGGCTGAGAATGTTCGACTACTAACAGATAATGCTGGTACTACAGGTATTCTATAGAATATAGAAGATGTAAGATAGTACGAAGGTGGTATTGAAGCATCTGAAAATATACTTGGTACAGCAGTAACTAGGTGGTACAATTCTACTAAGAAGATAGTAGAAGAATGCGGTATAGTAGTTACTATGGAATTATATGAAGGTACTTATATTAATAATGTATGGGCTATAACTGATTTCAACAGTATTAAACCTACTTGGACTTTAGTAGTATCTGCTGTTATGAACTTAGTTAATAAAGTAGCTATAGTTACTAATTATGAGTCAGATAAAGTAAGTAAGATATATATATCTGATGGTACTTCTTCTATTAAATGTATTAATATATCTGCTCAATATAAGACAGATAAAACTAATCATATAGAAGATGATACTTACTTTGATCTATTACCTAGTTCTACTATTGCACCGTTTAAGTTTATTGAATTGACATCTGGTAATTTACCAGCTGGTATGATACAATATTGTTATCAGTTATTCAGTGTACATGGCGGAGAAACATCTACTTCTTCATTAAGTCCTATGATACCTATATCATCTAGTAATTCAAATTCATCTAAAACATTTAAAGGTGATAGACAAGGTGAGAGTACAGATAAAGGTTGTATGTTACAAGCTACTTTGTTTAATGATGGTAGATTTGAAAAAATAAGAATCATTAGTATTCAGTATACTAGCAATACTCAAACTCCTAAGATATATGTAATTAATGAATTGGACTTACCTAAATCTGAGGATAATGTAATAACATTTAATTACAATGATGTTGGTAGTAGTTACGTTAACGAATTAAGTATAGAAGAATTTAACGATCTTGTCCCATTTGAATTTAATGCTAAAAGTATAGCAAAGATGGATAATAGATTGTTCGCTTCTAATGTGTAGGAATTAACTTGGGATGTAGATTATGACGCTAGAGCATATAGATGTAATAGCAACGGTATTATTAAATTAAACTCTAGTATAAGTAATCAAGATATTACTACTACTTTTCAAGAACTAACTAGTCCAGAAACAGATTTAATTATACCAGAAGAACACGATTGTATAAACCCAATGAATAGTTCAATGGTATATCCTAATAATTCAACAGATGAATATGCATTTGGATATGATGATAATGGAGTTATTAGAGGTGGTAGAGGTTTAAATATCAGTTATAGATTTATTATAACAGATTTGATAGAGTCTGATAATACTCCAGTAGTTGATGATGAAGGTGATAAATTTGTACCATATAGTATGAGCTTATCATCATCTAAAAAGTCTTATAATACTATTAAATTAATATGTCCAGAAACAAAAGAATTAGTATATACATTTAATAGTGATGGTAAATCTAGAATAAGGAACTATTGTGATCCTTACTATGTATCTAATTTTTTAAGTCATTAGAGAGATGAAGTATATAGATATGGTATTATATTGTATAATACTAAGAATATACCTTCTCCTGTACATTGGATAGGAGATATAAGATTTCCATCTGCTGATATTGAAGGATATGAACCATTTACTTTTGGTGGTACTGTAGATGGATCTGGTAATTATGAGTTAGTATCTCATCCGCTAGGTATAATGTTTTATGTACAGAATCTTCCTACTGATGTAGTAGCTTATGAAATAGTAAGATGCGATAGAACGTTAGCAGATAGAACTGTAGTTACACAAGGATTATTAAATAAGACTATTAGATTTAACGGTTGGTATAACAACACTGAGGATTATAGAGCTGAATATTCTTTAGGTAGTATAGATAGAAGACCTACTATAATGCCTACTTTTGTAGATGGCTCTATTTCTCCATTTGCACAAGGTTATTATCATATATATGATAATAAAATGGTATAGCAAGAAAAATAGGCTATAAATCCATTGGATACTAATGGTATATTTGATTTTGTTAGTGCAGATATATGTTTTAATAAAGAAAAATCAGATTCTATTGTTGATAGTGGAATGAGTATTGTTCCGTTATACTGTGCTAATTCTGCTACATATTGCGATGATGCTAATTACAAACATTATAGATTAGGTATTCCTTTTACTAAAGTAATGGGACGTAATGATAATAATCAAACTGAAAATCCATTTGGTGGTGTAGTAGAAGGTTCTGACTATGATGGTGATATTCCAGCTGTTAAACTAGATGGTGGAGTATTTGACGGATTTGAGCAAAACGATGGTAGACTTAGCGGTGGTATATGTAAATATTATTAGTTCTTTGGAAAGAATTATGCTCATAAAGATAATTCAAATTTACGACAATCTTTTTCAATAAAAGATGTTACTAAACCAACCAATATATCTCCTTATCAGGAAGCATTTGAAGCTAAACAAATAGTAGACTATATTGATAGATTTGGATTTGTAAATTATAGTATTGGTTCTAATGAAGCTCTTGGTCCTCACGGAGTATGTTTGGCTATTAGTGCACCAGATGTATATTCTGGTAATTTTACAGGTATTCGTACTACTCCTCTATTAAGGAAATACAGATATAATGCTGTACTATTTGTTAATATAAAAAAGAATGCTACACAATATGGTGGTAACACTTTTATGAGTAGAAGTTATTCTATATACAACAGTACTAATACTTATGTTAAAACATCTTGGGAAGGTTATGATGCGGCAATGTGTTTTGGTGGAGATACATATTTAGGAGTATTAGATTATACTCACACTATGTTATTTACTAGAAATGATGCTGATGATAGAAATGGTTTTAAGAGATACGTTGGAGCTTATATACCATTAGAGTCTAGTATTAATCTATACTATAGAAATGATGAACATTATTCACAAGATATAGTAGAATCTTCTGGAGACGCACAAACTGGAGAAGCTAATATTTATTTCCTAACAGATCCAGGTCAAATGAACACTTTGTATACTTAGAAAACTCCAATGTATGTATACAATGCTGCATATTCTAACACTAGTACTAGTAAGAACTATATACAAAAGTCTATATATGCTGAAGATGATGTTAAGAGTATGAATAGGATTACTTGTTCAGAATTAAAAACAAATAATGAACAAACAGATAGTTGGACTAAATTTAAATTTGCTAACTATTTAGATACTGATAGTACATATGGACCTATTACAAATCTTAAAGTATTTAAAAATAAGTTATATTTCTTTCAAGATAGTGCTGTTGGTATTGCATCAGTAAATGACAGATCTTTAATTACTGATAATAACGCTGGAGCTTTAACATTAGGTACTGGTGGTATTCTTACCAGATACGATTACTTAGTTACTTTAAATGGAGACAGTATTATTAATGATAAGAGTATTACTAATTCTGAAACTACTTTGTATTGGTATGACTTAGATAAAAATGTTATATGCTCACTTAGTAATGATTTTAATGAGTTATCTAAAGTAAAACAAGTATAGACGTATTTAAATAGATTACCAGATAATGCTAGAAAGAATCCAGTGTCATTCTATGATAAGAAATACAACGAAGTATGGTTTAGAATATATGATAGATGTTTAATATTTAATGAACAATTAAATGTATTTACTTCTTTCTATACTCATAATCCGAACTGGTTCTTTCCATTCTCTACTAGACTAGTAACTATTAAAAACAATAATTGTTATTACTTACATAATATGTATGATGTTAATAGTACTACTAAAGAAGAGAAAATATCTTATGTTAGATTTGTAGTTAATAAAGATATAGCATATACTAAAGTATTCGATAATCAATGGTTCTCTGCTGAATTTGTAGACATTGGAGATGAAACTAAGCCTACGTTAATATCTGATATACACTTTAATACTAAGAATTAGGAAACAGAACCTATTGATTGGAAATAGATAGAATAGAGAGAAGATACATTTAGATTCCCAATAAGTAGAGAGAAACAAAATAATCCAGGGTAGCAACAATAGACTAACATGTCTTATGCTGGAAGGATGAGAGGAAAATACTTAATCTGTAATTATACATTAGATTGTAACGATAACAGAGAATTTAAGCTTCCTTATGTTAAAACAACTTATAGATATTCAATGTTATAATATGAAAACTAAGAAATTAAAAAGAGTTCCTCAATATGCTTTCGGTGCTGATGCTATTTCAAACTGGGGTAATATGAGTGGAGTAGATAAAGCGAATGTGGTTACACAAGGAGTTGGTGCTGTGAGTAGTATGATAGGTAATGCTACTAGTGGAAAGAAGCCTACAGCAGCTGGTGTAATAGGTGGAATAGGATCTGGGGCTGCAATGGGCGCTTCTATTGGTGGACCTTGGGGAGCAGTAATAGGTGGAGCTATTGGTGGTATTACTTCAAGTATAGGTTCTGGTGGTTCTGTTAATGAGTAGACTGGTGAGTATGAATTACCATCAGGAATAGCTGGTCTATTCGGTCACAGTAAAAGTTATATACGTAACAAAGCTGGTAGAATTAAAAACGGTATTCAAGCCAGACAAATGTCTGAATAGGTAGCAGCTGATTACTATCAAGAAAATGGATACAATGAATTAAGTTTATCTAAAGGTGGTGTAGTACCATCTACCATGGCTTACTTAGATGATGGTGAAATGTTGAGAACACCAGATGGAACTATAGGTTCTATACCAGAAGAAGGTAAACCTACAGATTCTAATTTATTAAACGTACCTGTTGGAACTCAAGTATTAAGCGATAAGATTAAAGTTCCAGGAACAAATAAAACATTTGCAGAAATGGGAAAGAAATTAATGAAGAAAAGCAACAAGAAAGCTAATAATATATATGCCGAAAATAGTTAGATGCTAAATGAGAGAAATAATTAGATAGCTTATCAGGCATTATTAGATTAGCAAGAAGCTTTGAAAAGTAAAAAAATAAAGAAGAATACTGCTGCTTATGCAGATGGCACTAAAGGCATTAAACCATATGGATATAATAAAAATATGTCTGATTTTAAATACTGGGATTCAGATAAAAATAACTATACACAAGATTACTTAAACTGGGTCAATGGTATCACATATCAAGATGTAAAAGATATCTATGGCGGTAAATATGGAGATATGTCTACTTACTTAGGTAAGAACAAAGGAGTTATACCTACAGTAGAACAAGCTAGATCTTTAATGACAGACAGAAAGTATGGCGATTGGCATAAGATTGGTCAAGCATATGTAGATAGTAGATCTAATCAAAGTAATGGACCTAGACATGTACCATCATCTGAAGTAGCAAGTAGATTAGGTATTCCTTATAACATTAATGCTCCTATTGGTAATGTAGATACTGCTAATGCTAGAAGTAGTAAATACTTTAACTATACTGGTAATCCTGGGCAACTTCCAGTAGGTAATACATATAGTACAGATAGTAAAAAACCAAAAAATCCAAGTGATAATAATTGGTTAGATTTAATAGATAATATAGCCGCATTAGCTGGACCTATTGGTAATATATTCTCAGGTAGTCCTGAAAGAGTAGAAACATATACTTATGATCCAGTATATGGTCCTACTGATTATAACATAGATCCTATACTTAGAGAAGCTACACTAAGTGATAGAATTGCTAGATACAATATGGCTAATCTTAATCCTAATACTGGAGCTAATATGGCATTTGGTTTGTAGTCAGCTGTTAATAGAAATAAAGCTATTGCTAATGCTTATGCTACTAAAAATAATGCTGAAAATCAAATGGCATTTAACAATGCTCAAATAGCTAATCAATGGGGACAACAGTATGCTAATGCTAGACATTTAGCTTCTGTAGAACAAGCTCAAAATGATGTAGCTACTAGAAATATTCGTAGAAAAGGATTTGGTGATTTATCTACAAGAATATAGTAGATAAGTAAAGATAAACGTTTAACTAAAAGAGACTCTGCTGTACTAGAAGCTATGTTACCTTATTTGGAATACGGTATGACATCAGATCAATTAACTAAATTATATAATAATTTGAAAAGATAATGGCAACGAATAGATTTGATAAACCAATAGAAAGTGAGTATATTAGTTAGTATACACCAATACCCTTTGAATAGTTATATGCTATAGGTAAAGCAAATAACGAAAGAGTAGATAAAGCTTATTAGGATTTAGGTAATCAGTTTACTAAGTGGTCAGAGTTTAGATCACCATCAGCTGTAGATACCAAGAGATGGTATGATTTAACAGTTGGAGCTGGACAAGATATGGTAAACAAATTAGCAGCTAATCCAGATTTGATTAAGACAGCAGAAGGTAGATCCTTAATACAATCGTTTATTAATACTAGACCTTATAATGAATTAAGCTAGTTACAATAGAGCAAAGAAGGATTACTTTAGAGATAGAAAGTAAATCAACAACTTATGCTGTCTGGTAAGTATAATCCTTTATGGCATGAAGTTGATTTTACTAATTATAATACTTTAGATAGTGGAGTATTTAATGATGTTGCTCCATTAGCTTATAAGTCAGAAGTAGATTTAGTAAAACCTTATGTTGATAATCTAAAGCCTGGATTTATTAGACAAGAAGGTGCTTATGATTGGAGAGGAGTTTCATCTGAAAGAACAGATCAAGAAATAGCTAACAATATTTCTGCTATATATAACACTCCTGAAGCACAGAAACATATACAAGTATTAATACAGCAAGGATATACTCCAGAACAAGCTAATGCTTTATTTGCTAATCGTATATATAGAGCTGGTAGAGAATTTGCATATGAAGATAGAGAACTTAATCCTTTATCTAAGATATACGAAGAAGATAGATTAAAAAGAGCTAGAACAAAAGAACAACAAGCTACTTAGAAACCTTTCAGGTTAACAGAATCCATTGCAGTTACTGGTGGAGATGCATTTAAATTAGGAACTCAAGCTTACATAGCTAATAAATATAGAGATCAGATAAATTCTTTAACCGATCAATATAATAAAGCTGTCGAATCAAATGATACTCTATCTGCAAATATATTTAAGGAACAATTACGAAAAATATATAATGAATCTAATAGTTACACACCAAATAAACTGTTTAATGAAATATTTAAAGAATATGCTACAGATGGTAAATTAACTAATATAGATTTATCAAACGCTACTAATGATATTTTGAATAGATTTGCAGCTCCATCTCCTATCGCTTCTGTAAATGATTTGTTACAAACTACTATACCAGGTGTTACATCTGAAACAATTACTACTCCATTAGGTAAATACAGAGTAATAGCTAACCTTAAACAATTGGATTTAGCTACAGATGTTATATCTGAAATAGCTGGATACAAACATGTAGAATCTGGAAAGAATAAATTTAGAGATGCGTTAAAGAATGGTAAGCTTACTAATGGGATATTACAACAAGGCGGTAATATTCTTACTTTGCCAGTAAATAAAAATGGACAAGTACAACCAAATTCTAGTCAGGTAATTACAGTTGCTATACCACAAAGTCAATTAGATGCGTTAGGTATAACTGATGCAGATATGGTAATATCTGGAGCTAAGAGAATTTATAATTTGCAAGGTAGAACTACTTTTAGCGGTGAGGTAAAGAGCGAAGACGAAGTAAGAAATTATAAAAGTGCTAGAAAATAGAATGATAAATACAACCCTGTTTCTTATACTAGTCAGTATAACATGGACGGTAAAGTATCTTATAGTAATCCATCTGAAGACGTATATTGGCAAATAGAATTATTAAACAAACTTCCAGATCCACAAGATAAATTAAACGCTGAATACTTGGACCAGCAAGCTTGGAAGTTATCAATGTCAGAACGATTTAGATCTGAACTGTATCCAAGTACACAACAAGAAGCTTACGGCATTGGTTATTCTGCCGGAGAAGAAGAAAAATAAAATCGCATAAAAAATGGCTAAGAAAAATAAATTTAATTTGAATTCCCCCTCACTAGGACAATAGCTAGTGAGGGAAGCTATGACTCCGTACAGCGAAGGCTTTGATATATCGCAACTACCATAGTCATACGGAATAAATGAATTTACTACAGAACAAGAAGTACCAGTAGTAGAAGAGGTTAAAGATAATGAAAGATCTTTAGCTGAAGATATTGTATGGAATACTGGAAAACTAATAACTAATGTATTAGATAATGCTAATCCATTATATCAGTATATACAAAAAGAAAGACTTAGTATTGGATTGTCTAAATTACAAGACAATTTAATGGAAACAGAATCTAAATGGATACCACAGATATAGGAAGCTAAAAACTATTTAGAAGCTAAGTCTATTGTAGATAATATCTCTAATAATATACTTACAGATGAATAGAAAATGGCAGTGCAAACTGTTAATTAGTTAGAACCTAATATAAAAGAGTATGCTAAATCTAATCCGTACTTAAGAGATTTATTCTACGATACAGATCCTACGAATGTAAATGGTAGTATAGCTATAAACTTTAAAGCTTTGCTAAATGACTTTAAAGATAATAATATATTCAACGTAAATCCGCTAGATAATATAGCTACAGCATTAGAAGATAATGCATTAAACTAGGAAGAACAAGATTTCTTATGGAACAATAAATAGCAACAAATGTCTGATAAAGAAAGATTAGACGCTATTTAGAAAGTATTATCTGATGCTAATGATGAATACGAAGATAAAACAGCTAAGATAGTAAAAAGATAGAATACTTTAAAGAAAGGTAATTGGTTGTACGATCCTACTGCTCTTACTAAAGAATTTGAGCAGAGAGTAAATGAATCTGAGTTATCTATTACTGATCCTAAATCTTGGTTTTATAATCTAGGTCATATTGGTAGTTCTTTGTCTGAAATAGAAATGATGTTCTTACAAACAGGAACTTCAATATTAGCTAATAAAGCAGCTAGAAGTCTAGCTGTTAGAGGTGCTATAACCGCTGTTCCAGGTATTGGTCAAGCAGCTACAGCAATTGCTTTAGGAGAATCAGCTTTTAATCTTTGGTTAGCTAAATATTACAGGCAATCTGAAACAGCTAGTGAAGTGTTTGACAACTATCAGCAAAGAGTATTACAAAGTGCTAACGATAATAAGACAGATGTAAATAGAGTATTAGAATCTTGGGAGCCTAGATTGGGTGAGTTAGGTTATCCTGTAGATTAGATGGACGAAAATGAAAAACTACAAGCTGGTTTAGCTCAAGGTCTTACTACAGATCAAAAAGATTTTGAAGAAATCAGAAACAATGCTTTTGATGGCTTACAAATGGTTAGAGATGTGAATGACGCTTTAAGTTATTCAGATTATTTACAAAGTATGCCGTTTTCCTATGGAGGTAAAATATTATGGAATTAGGCTAGTAAAGCATTAGCAAAAGCTAGAGGTATAGAAAGACCTTTAGATGAAATACCAAGTATAGTAGACCAGATTGGTTTGGGTAAAGCTATTGACAGAGGGGTGGAAAATATTCTGAACAAAGCGTCTAGACCTGGACAAAATATTACTAGGAAACATTTATTAGAAAACATTGGTAAATTCGCTAAAGCTAATGCTATTAATTTTGTATCTGAACGTAGTGAAGAAGGTGTTCAATCTGTAGTTGGTAGTAGATATCAAAGAGGAGAATACGACTATTTAAAAGACAAAGGAATAAATCCTATATCTGCTGCATACAACGCTGGTCTTCTTGGGTATGAAGCCAACCTTGCTTACTTTGGTTTATCAAATGATAATTATCTAAATACAGATGATGAATTAAAGAAGGCGATGGATATTGGTGGATTCATAGGTTTAGTAATGCCATTTGCTGGTAATGCAGTACAATTGAAAAATGCAGTAAGACAGTATGCTTCAGATAAAGAAGTACAAAAACTTATTGCTAAAGGATATAGTAATGCTGAACAGGATAACAAAATGGATGTCTTCCTCGATGCTTTACAAGCTGGTAAAGATATTAATTATGTTACAGATTATTTAGAGTCTGCTAAAAAATTGAAACAGCCTGGAGTAACAGATGAAATGATAGATGAAGACAAAAATCTAGCTACTAATCTGTGGGCTGAATATCGTAATAAATCTATTGATGAAAATTTAAAAGATTTAGGTATTAAGAGAGGCAGCTCTGAGCATAGAAAAATAGTTAAGAACTATCTACATATTAAAGATAGATTGAATGAGGCAGAGCAATCAACTAACGATGTAGCCAAAGAATTAGAAAAGATAATAGAACAAGGTAAAACTAATAAAGATGATGTATTTCTACAAAAAGCTAGAGAATCTTATGACGCATTTGTTGAAAATAAAAGGTAGTCTGATGAAGATTATCAATACAAAATGAACGCTACTCCAGAATATGCAGACGAAATAGAACAAGATTTTTTATCTACTTTACCTACTTTTGATGAATATTCAAATGCTGTATATGATATTACTTATCTAAAATTATAGAATCAAGCTATAACAGATTTGTATAAAGCTCTTACTAATAGAACTAAAACTTTACAACAGTTATCAGAGGATACTGGTTTAGATGTAGATCTCAGAAATATAAATAATATGAGAAACTACATTAAAAGAGAAAAAGAAAGAATAGAAAGAAACGTTCAACAAATAGTAAGTACATATGGTATACAAAATTTAGATTAGGCTCAAGATCCAGTAAATGCTGAATAGATAAAGAATTATGTAACAGCGTTTGTAATGAATAAAGCTGTAAGAGATAGATTGAGAGATCAAGCCACAGCTTATATTACTGGTAAACTTAAAGCAGAATCATATTAGGATATCAAAGGATATTTGTTCAAAGATTTATCTGAAGAGCAATAGGATAATATTATACAAGAATATACAGATAAAGCACTAAGAGAAGGTAAACCTCAACCTAGTAGAAAATCTATTATATCTAAGTATAATCAACAAGCTCAGATGAAGTATAATGATTTACTAGAATTAGCTGATCAGGAACGTGCGTCTAGAATTGTAGCCAATTCGTTATTTGCTGAACATCTAAGTAAATCAGTTAAATAGGAAAAGGTAGCTAGAAAAGAAAAAGAAGAAGCTGGAGAAGTATTACCACAAGAAGAAATAATAGAAAATCCAGCAGCTGCTACTGAAGACACTACTAAAAAACAACAAGAAAAAACAGAGGTTAAACCAGAAACTCCAATACAAGAAGGAATACAACAATAGCCTGTAGTACAAGAAACTAAAACAGAAACAGTAAAACCTGTAGTACCAGAGTCTATGTCTACAGATGTAGATGAAATTCTTAGAGAAGAAGAGCAAGCTTTACTAAATCAAAAAGGTAGATAGTTAGAAATAGAACCTAGTAGCGAAGATGTTCTGGTGGAAGGTTCTATAGAAGAATAGATACAATAGCCAGAAAAAGAAGTACGGGATATTATAGCCAGAGAAGAAAAAGTTGATGTAACTGTAGACGATGTTAGTCACGTAGAAGATAGCACACCTTCTCCACAAGAGCTAGAATAGGAAGATATACGTAACAGAACTTTATAGAATCCTGATGAAGTATCTGGTGTTAGTGAACAAACATCTGAAGAAGTACCAGAAATTGCTGTAGCTACAGATGCTCAAGAAGCAAATGAAGAACAGAACACTAATACAAAAGATAAAAGTAATCCAGTACCACCAACTCCAACTCAAGTAGAAGACAGCAAGCCTGCTCAGGATGCTCCTACTATAACTATAGTTGATGGAGGTATATATGTAAATGATGGAACTACTTTTATATCTGATGAAGTATTGGCAGCAGAAGCTCAAATGCTAGAAGATACTTCTACTGAAGTATATGGAGAAACTGGCTACGCTAATATGAAACCTGAAACTGTTACTAATAACTCTGATGCATTGGGTAATAGAAAGGTATAGGAAGTAAAACATGTTTCTAACACGTTTTTCTTCCAACCAGATGCTACATCTCCAATGAATATTACTGTGAATGGTAAACCTATTACTTTTACTAATAGTAAAGGAGAAGTAATACCTGTATTACCAGGAAAAGAATTATCTAAAAGACTTTTAAAGAACGGTTGGATAAATTCTGTAAATGCTTATTATATAGTAACTAACCATAGATACGGAGACACTTCTCCATATATGCAAGCTATTCACTTAGTATTAGAAGATACTGATGGAGTAATGATAGCTTCTCTAAGAACTCCAGATTATGTAGATAAAGAAATAGCATCTGGTAATTATAATTCTGAACAAGTTCAATAGTTACAAAAGCAGAAAGAAAAGTTAATAGAAATTAGGCAACAGATAGTAAATTCTTACCTTGGTAGTAATAAAACTATACCTACGACTATTATAAAGTCTGTTAAACCAGCTAAATTAAGAATAAGTAATGGAGAATTTAATAACCAAAAATCTCCAGAAGGAGCTCCTGTAAGACGTAAACTTACAGAAGTTAATGACTTTGGATTAGAACAAAATAACGTAAGAAAGTTAGACCAACAAGTAAAGGAAATGCAAATTGGTTATGGTACTGGTTCTGTGGAAGACTTTGTTACTGAGCCTTTTGTAATTCGCAAATTAGGGTCCAATGACGAATTAGCGGGTAATGGTGTTGGTAGATCTGGAGCATTATATATATTCCCAAAAGCAGAACAAACACCTAATGGTTCTATAGCTCCTATTCAATTATCTATACATAAATTAGATTATGATATTTATGGAGATGAAGTTGAATTGGGAAAAGACGGTAAAGTAAATTCTTTAGCTGAATTAGCATATAAGTTGTTAATCGGTAAAATAAAACTTGGTGGTGCTGAGCAAGATGTACTTAATATAATTGTTAATAATGGACCAAAGACTTTAATAAGTGAAGAAATAGGACAAAAATATCCATTCTTAATGGATAAAATGCTCTATTACTAGTCTGAAGAAGGTAACACACATGTACAATTTGCTGTAAGAAATTCTAATGGTAAACACATAAAAGTAGAATTTGATCCTAGTAGAGCTTCAGAATCTCAACATAAATTAGCTATAAGAAAAATAGCTAAAGATCTGCATTGGAATACAGATAAGTATGCTTTATTAGAACCTATACCAGATAGTATTGTTAGACTAGCTACTTCTTATTTTAAACAGTATCCGAATGCTAAACAATTTAAGATAGCAGGTTTAGAGCAATTAGCTTTTACTAGAGAAGACTTAGGAATAGGTACTGATGAAGGACCAGTATCTTTACTTACTTGGTTAATTAACACTGGTAAAATTGAAACAGATTTAGGTGATACTATATATAGAGCTCCTTTCATATATACAGACGGAGTAGCTGTACCACAAGTTACTGAAACAGAATTAGCTAGTGCAAGCAAACAATAGCCAGTATAGAAATCAGCATAGAAAAAGGTAGAGGAAACTAACAATAAACAAGTAAAATTAGATAATAAACCTATTTCTACTACAGGTATAGAATATGTTTCTACTGATGAGAATTGGTCTGAAGAATAGATTAAAGATTGGATGAAAGCTAATTCTCCTCAATACAAATATAAAACTGGTAAATGGCAAATAATTCGTAGAAACGGTAAACTGCAAGCTGCTCAGAAATTAGCTAAAAGGGGTTTAACTTCACAAGTAAAAGGCGAAGGTAAATTAAATGTAAATGAAGCCAAACAATGGTTACAAGATAAATTAGGTATTGATAAATCAGATATTGTTACTTCAGAAGCAGTATTTAGAATGGCTAATGCTCCACAAGTATATGGTGCTTTAAAAGTATGTATGGGTAGACTTAGTGGTGATACAGCAGCTAGAATATTCTTATCAGAACAATCTGGGCAAGGAGTAGAATTCCACGAAGGTTTCCATTATGTAAGTTAGTTATTAATAAATGATAAGCTTAGAGAACAAGTATATCAAGATTATGTAAAACAATATCCATATTTAAAGGACGCTTCTAAACAAGAAGTAGAAGAGGCTCTTGCTGAAGAATTCAGACAGTATATGCTAAATGAAACTAGACCATCTATAGCATATAGGGTTAAAAAATTATTTAATACAATACTTAAAGTATTAGGTATTACTAGGAATGGAGATTTAGTAAGAACTTTATTTAATAAAATACGTAAAGGAGAGTTTTCAAAATATAAACCGTCTAAATCTACACTAGAAGATTTTGAAAAAAGATTTGGTGGTACGTTGTACTATTACGTTCCAGGAGTAGAGGATAAAGAATTAAAGAAAATAGCTTCTATAGCAGATGCTACTACTTTCTACGCAGTAGTAGATTCTTTAAATGCTACAGTAATGGATACATTTAATATTAGTAGCATTGAAGATTTACAAAGTTTACCTAAGAAGATTAATGATATATTCGATGATATTCTAACTACTAACTTAGAGTTAGGAATGTATGATGAATCTCAAGAACAACTTATCAAAGATGTAATCAATAATAAAGAAGTATTTAAGAAACAAATAGATGATTACTTAAGAAACTTTAGTATTATTAAAAAGAATACTGAAGAATCAGAAGAACAAGAAAGAGAAGAAAGAGAACTTGGGGATAATCCTGATAATACTTGGGATAAAGAAAGTTATACAATAAGTAAAAAAGCCAATGTAGCTTTCAAAGCTAAACTATTCTTTTATTCTATACCTAAAACTAAATACGAATTTGATCCAAAAACGGGTAATAAATACTTAGTAGAAGAGGAAGATGACTTGTTGATGACTACTAGATCTGAAGATTTCAATGTTGTGTGGAATAAGATATTAGAGAATCTATGGAACGTTGAAAGTTATTTAGACTTAGTAGATAAATGTTATAATCTTGGTAAAGTAGATCCATTCTTTATGACTGTATATAATAAGTTAACTTCAAAAGATGATCCTATTGATGAGGTCACTTAGACTCAAATATTAAATACAGTTAAAAGTGCAAAAAATAGTTTAACTGCAATAATTGTAGAAAGAAAGCAGATACCTTTTGCACAGAGAGGATTTGATGAACAAATAGAATATGCTACACAAGAATATTCTAATAAATTAAAATGGAGAATTCAGAATTCTGATGTATATAGAAAGATAAGTAGATTACCAAAGAAATGGTCGCAATAGTTCTTCTTGTCAGATTTAATTGATGTTAATGAAGATGGTACTAGAACTATAAATCAAGATAAGTTTCATTCTGCTGTGTGGAAACATAAAATATTAATAGATAACGTATTAAAAAAGAAAGATAAAACTTTGGATGATTATATTAAAGTTAGATCTAACTTTATAGATATGTGTAATAATCTATCTATTAATATGGATGATTTAGCATTAGACTATTTACTTACTAATGGAACAGGTTAGCCTAACATGCAATCATTTGAGAATTTCTGGAGATCTGCAAATGCTAGTACTTCTTTAACTAAAAGTATATTAAATAATATTAACATAGCTGCAATTAGAGGTACAAGTAGTATAAAATCCAGAAGTGGAGAAACTGCTAGAACATTTGATAGAATATTTACTAGTAGAAAACCAGATGCTTAGATAAATCTAATGGCTATAGCTTGGGGTAGAACACACCCATCTCCAGAAGAATTTAGTGTAACTGGAGCGGATGGTAATCTAGTATATCCTATTACAGAGAATAATTATATGTCAGACCAAATAAGATGGTTGAAATATAATTTGAACGGTAAAAGAGAATTATTAGGCAAAAATCCTTACTCTGCAAATTCTTTGTTATTACAATCTATAAACAGTAATGCTGATTTAATTAAATTAAATACTTATCTAAACTTAGAAGAGAATCTGCAAAACACTAATCGTGATTACTTTGGTATATCTCCTATAGAGGATTACTTATCTAAAATGACATTTGGATTTAATAATCACTTATTTTGTCCTACTATGTCTGATAAAAAGACATGGCACACTATAAGTGGTATTCAAATGGTCAAGGATTTCTTACCATCTACAGCTATCACTGATTACGAATACAATGAAAACGGAGATATAACTAGAGTTATATTTTAGGATCAAAAGAGAAGATTCTCAGATAGAACTTTAAATATATTCAAAGGATATTTAAGAGATGAATATAATGCTATATAGAAGTATTTTGCTACTAAACAAAGTGTTATAGATAATCCCAATCTATCTGTTGGTAATTACTATGGTAGTAAAAAAGGTAAATACGCTGATGGTAATGGTGGAAGATTTAGATATTTTAATAAGATAACCATTAATGGTGATACTTATAATTTAAATGAAATTCTAGCTAAAGCAGAATATTCTAATGATTCACAGTCTATACAAGATATTCTGAGTGTTATTAAATAGGCATTAGATAACGATACAGTAATCAAAGAAGCTATCAATGATTTGTTAGTAGATTATGTAAATAATGAAATATCAAAAGCTATAGAACTAGGTGTGATAGGTGAAGACTTAAGTAATAAATATATACCTATAAACTTTGTAGAAGAATTTGAAAAAATAAGTTCTAAAACTGATAGTAGAGATAAAGGAACAGATGTGATATACTCTATCATAGCTTCACATGCCATCAACAGTGCGATTTCTACTATAGAAATAGAGAAATGTTTTACTGGAGATCCAGCATTATATATATGGCAAAAAGAACTTATGGTATATAAGCCCAATGATGATTCATTTGTGCCTGTTATATCAGATGAAAGAACATTAGAAGCTTGGATAGATAAACATGACCCAGATGGAGATAAATCAAGTTATTCTGCTTATTATATGATAACTGGTAGAGATGTAGATAAAATTAAACGTCTATCTTCAGTATTGTCTACTGGAACAAACTTGAGAACTAAATGGGGAGATACTAAGGATTAGGAAGATAGAAGTGATTCTAAATTCCAAGTATTATAGTTATCAGATAATGAAATAGGATCTACAGTATATGATACATTATATAGTATGTTTAGAAAATCCTTAATAAAGGATATGTTCCAAAAAGAGTTTGGCGTTACTGATTAGCAAGCATTAAATGCTGTTAAGGATGATCACGCTATAGAAAGTACATTAGGTAGATTACGTAAAAAGAATCCAGATGCTATTAAGTTTATTGAACAACAAGCTAAAAATAGCGCTAAACCATATGCAGATGGAGAAATTAATCAAGCTGATGCGGCTGTTTATATCAGACCAGAATTCTATAAGAGATTGATGAAGTCTTTAGGAGAATGGAGTCCTGAAATCGAAGAAGCCTATAACATTATGGAGTCTGATGATAGCTGGTTGAGTGATACTGAGAAGTATCAAAAAGCAATTAAAGCTATTACACAACCTCTTAAAATGGTTTACTTTGGTGATCACTTTGATTAGACTCTTGGTATGAATGTAAATACGTTCGATAAGATGGCTTTGTTCCCGCTATTTAAGACTTTTGCTAAAACTGATAATAAATATTTATACGATCGTATGAATGATGCTAGTAAAGGTTATATAGATATGGTAGCATTTGAATCAGCTATTAAAGTTGGTGGTAGAAAGAAGTTATCCTTCTATAAAGATGGTAAAGTAAACTTATCTGAATTAACATCTAATAGTGATGTAGATGGCGTTTCTGGTAAAGGATTGGCAACATATACTTAGGATTTAACCCAAATTAGATTGCAGTTAAATACTGATCCACACGAACACATTGAAAGATCATTTGGTACACAAGCTATTAAAATTGGTTTTGCTAACGTAGTAGATACTCGTACTTATGGAGAAAATAAAGGATTAGCTATAAAAGGTTCTGAAATTAAGAAGAATATTATGGATGCTATTAATTCACTCTCCAGAATAGGTTAGAACAAAATAAAAAAAGAGTTCTTTACTAATGGCAAAGTAGATAATCGCAAAATAGTAAATTATCTTCAGAGATAGGCTACAAATTCAGGTATGTCTGCTGAAATAATTGCCAATTTAACTGTTGATGAAAATGGAAACATTGTAGTACCAATTGAAGCTCAAAGTATTAGAGATTGGATTCAAACTAAGATAACTTCTTTTGTCAATAAAGCAGTAGTAGATGTAAATACTCCTGGTGGTTCTGCTATTCAGATGTCTTCATTTGCATATGAAGCTGTTGGTAGAAGTGTAAAAACTGATGCAGAATTAGGTTCAGCTTTTAATCAAGGAAAGAAATTAAAATTCTTAGCTAAAGAAGGTCATATGCAAGTAATACTTAGCGAAAACTTCTTTAGAGATATATTACCAGAAGAACTTAAAAACGCAAGTTTTTATAATAAACGTAAATGGTTGATTGACAATGGTATAATAGGTAGCAGAATAGTAGACGGTGTAGAAGTAGAATCTAAACCTTATGGTATAGGATATCGTATTCCCACATAGGGTTTATCTTCAATGTTCTCGTTCCAAGTAGCTGATATTATGCCAACTACTATTGGTGATACAATAATAGTTCCGGAAGAATTTACAGCTATGACTGGTTCTGACTTCGATTAAATAATAGTTGAAGTAAAACTCCTTTAATTGCTGGAAACTCCTTAGAGCTTATGACTACCGCTATAGACAAGCGGTAATAATGTCAAAGATTGGATAACCAGCAGCCAAGCCGATACGTTATTATCTATATAACTAATCGGAAGGTTCAACGACTAACGCTCAACGAACGCTTCCTAAATGGATAGCAATTATGAAAACTAAAATAAATAAAAAATCTAGAAATTTGTTAATAGGTCTATTATTAGGCGACGGCACAATAAGTAATAATTACGTATTCAAACTTTCTCATTGTGAAGAACAATTAGATTACTTAGAATGGAAAGTAAAACAATTAAATGAAGCCGGATTAAGAAACAACGGTATTAAAGAATATGTAAGTACAAAGGGATTTAATACAGGGAAAAAAGTTTATTATTCACAATTGAATATAATTCCTTTTGTAAAAGTTCTTAGAAGAGTTTTCTATAAACCTTATAAAAAACTTGGAAATAGAAAGTTACTTAACAGATTAAGCGCTAAAGAAATTGCAATATGGTATATGGATGATGGACATATAAACTATAGAAAAACTAAAGGTATTGTACACGGATTCTATATTAAAATTGCAACTTGTATACCTAAAGAAGAATTACAAATAATAATAGATTATTTTAAAGAAGTTTGGAATATTCAATTTTATATGTTCCATGAAGGAAAAAGGGAAAACAGTTATTCTTTATGTTGTGGAACAAAAGAAGGAATAAAATTTATAAATATTATAAAACCTTATGTTAATCAAGTTCCTTCAATGAAACACAAAATTGAATATGATTTGAGCCAACGCACTAGAGGCGTTGAGTAGCTGAAAAGCGAAATGGGGAGCACCAATCAAGGTGAAGATATAGTCTAGTCCCTTTAAATACTGCGAAAGCAGGGGTGTAAACGGTTGATAAACTTTATCTAGCTACATATACATATAAAGATGGTAAAAGAGTAAGTTCTGACGAAAAATCGGAACAAGGTTACGTTAATAAGTTGCTAGATAATTACTCATTAGTACTGACTGACTTTACCAATATTGCTGAAACTAGAGCTTCTATTGATACATTAACAAAGATTCTTCAAAAGCAAATTCTTCCAATAGTTCAACCAAAAAATACTGTAGAAGTAAATCCTATGTATGAATTAGCTCCTTCTTTCTAGCTTTCTAGAAAGACAGAGTATACTGGTGGTAAAGCTGGTATTGCTCCATTTGCACTTAACTCTACTAATCATGCGTTAACTCAATTTACTCACCTATGTATCAATTATTCTAATGCTAATAGATATAACTTAGGTCAGTTAGATTAGGTATATGGAGAAGATGATCAACGTATTATGGACTGGTTATCAGCATTGATTAACGCCCACGTGGACGTTGCGAAAGACCCATATATTATGGCTTTGAACGTAAACTCTATTACTTATAATATGACTTCTCTACTCATTAGAGGTGGTAAAGGTGAGAATACTTTCTACTTCTTAGCCCAACCTGCATTGCGTAGGTTTACTAAAGAAATGTTAGAAAGTAAAGGTATAATAGGTGCAGAAAAAGGAATAACTGAAAGAGATAAACTTAAATCTATAGCCAAAGAATATATGACTTCTTTGAGAGAAGCGATTGTATCATTAGATGATAGTGATTCTAATAAAGCAAAGTATGCATAGTATTATAATAGTTTAGCTAGTGAATATTCACT
>OJMP01000058.1_pt1 | contig 101808 bp, 153 predicted proteins | sample 1597311 | NCBI WGS metagenome assembly OJMP01 (sample SAMEA2452134, study PRJEB22498) | human gut metagenome | biome: human feces; feature: human gut; material: feces | place: Australia | collected 2012 | reverse complement strand
TTTAGATGAGGGTCAAACCTTTAAGTCTGTTAATCAAGTATTAGTAGACATGGATAACAAAGTAGAAGAGACTAAACGTAATCTTAGTTGGGTAGTATTGAATGGTACTATTGGTGGTGGAGGCGGTGGTGGAACCACAGCGTCTATAAAGCTAACTGATGGTAGTATTGTTACTAATGAAGGTGTAAACTATTTGTATTCAACATAGACCAAACTGACACTACACTATCTTATTAGTTCTACTAAACCGAACGAGAAGTATAACATATCTGTATCACTAGATGGTAATACTATAATCAGTAAACAGATTGGTTATTCTTCTGTACAAGGTACATTAGATATTCCTAATATTGCGTAGTTCTCAAATTCAGCCGGTCATAGTATAGTAGTTACTGCTGAGAATGCAGAAGGTATATCTGTTACACCGTATCTACTTACAGTAGTAGAATCTTCTATTAGCCTAGAATCTTCAGTAACATCTGTAACTGCAACTATTGGATTACCATATAATATCACGTATAAGATAACAAATAAAGTGTTAGGTTCAGAGACTTCTCTTATTGTTACTAATACTACTAATGGTATATCTAAGAGTTATTCTGTAGGTAAGTTTACTTCTGTAGAACCTAAACTATTAGATGTTAACTTCTTTGATCTATTTGATGGTGCTACTCCAACTGCCGGTAGTTCTTATACTATATCCGCTTAGGCAACTACATCAGTAGATACTCAAGTAATTAATTCTGATGTAATAACTAATAAAGTAGTAGTAGAGGATGGTTAGACACTAGTAGTATTAGTAGATGGAGTAACTACACAAGCAGACATAGAAGCAGGAATTGAACCTACTGAGTTCGCACAATCCGGTAATATATCATTCTCATTTACTCCTTATCTAGCCGGAGTATCTATTATATACTATGCTCTAAGAATATAGAGAGGTACTATAATAAATGATATAGGTAACTTTGATGCAGATAGCAGTAATTTCAACTCTAATAGTTATGTGCTTAGAGGTAAAGCTCAGGTGTTTAGCTGGTCTATTCCATAGGAAGAAATGTACCTAGGAGATTACAAGATTACTTTAAGATGCTGGTCTGAGAAAGGTAGTCCTATAACAGATACTATAATCAGATGTAATGTAATCGCTGCAGATCAAAGTTTGATCCCTATACAGAATCCTAATAATACTATGTATGCTCAGTGGAATATTAAATAGGCTACATTTCCTCAAGAAACATCCGCTAAAGTATGGCCTAGTATTGTTCCAAATTTTATAATGCCTGGTCAACAAGAAGAACAATCTGTTACTACTAATCTTAATGTATATGATACTAATGGTATATTATCAGGTTTCTTAAATGAAAATGGTTAGAGTAAATTAAGATTAGCTGGAGAAGCATATGGTGTAGTTGACCTATAGCCATTCGCTAGTTCTATAGCAGATAATGCAAACTGGTCTAGATTAGGTTTTACTATATCTACTACGTTTAAAACAGATTTACATCCGTACAATGACAGAACTGTATTCTTTATAGGAGACTATTCAACAGACAATAGCTTTCAAGAAGGTATTATAGTAAGTCTAGAAGATGTAATATGGAAGTATACTGACGGAGCTATTAAGGAAAGTATATCATGTAAAATATAGCAAAACACTGTAAATACTCTTGATTTTGTAGTAGACCAAAGTAATAAAGAAGTTAAGATATTTGTTAATGGTGTATTGAATGTAGCTAGAGAGATAAAAGATAATTTCACTTGGAGTACATCAAGTAAGATATATTTAGGATGTACTTACTAGAATGGTAAACCTAGTAACTTCAGCGATGTAGAGTTCTATGAAATGAACTTGTTTAGATCTCCTCTTAATGATAAACAGATAGTTATTAATGCACTTAATGCTAGAGTAAGAGCTACATTAACTAGTACAGGTTCTGTAGATTTTACAGAGTATAACAACTTAAAGTTAAAGAACTTCTTTAGTATAACAGAGAATAGTAGTTCTTCAACTCTTTGGGATGACTCTACTGGTACATATGCTAAATTGAATTTTAACAGTCTTATTGGTGATGTCAATAGAAAACCACCTCTTCCAGTAGTATTAATAAACTGTTCCAATTCTGGGTTTACTAAAGCAGTATATGAAGCTATCGGTCCTAATACTACTATGTACAATGGTTGTACATTCAGTTATTTCGATCCAGATTCATCAAGTGGTTCAGCTGTATCTACTACAGAAATGTCTATACAGATACAGGGTACATCATCTACTGGTTATAGAAGTAAGAACTTAGAGATAGCATTTAACAAAGTAATTACTGACGATGAAGGTAAGACTATTGGACCAGAGTTATTCCAACCTAAGTCTACGTGGATGCCAGAGAATTAGTTTACTTTGAAAGCTGACGTAGTAGACAGTGCTCATGCTAATAATGCTTCTATTGGTAAGTGGATTAATGACAATGCAGATGTACTATTTGATAAGACACCTCCAATGTAGGAATTGGAATCTAGACGTCCTGTGGATTCTATAACACCTAGTGAAGTACATAATGAGGTAACTATCAAACATACTTTGGAAGGTTTCCCTATCATACTACTTATACAATTCGATGGTACTAGTACTCAAGAGATGTTGGGTATATATTCTTTCAACTTAGGACGTGCTGCTTACTACAACATGGGTATGAAGTTCTTAAAGAACTTTACTACTAAGATTAAGAATGTAGCTGGAGAATATGTAGATCAACCATTGCCTGCTTTCATTACTAAGTATGAAGCATATAAAGTAAATGAGAACTTTGGTAGTATCAATCAATAGTAGATTTACTCATATGAATTTGGAGATAATGCTAACATTATTGAGACTCCAGAAGGTATACAACATACTGCTCTATTCATGCAGGATGACTTAACCGTATTATAGCATGTAGGAGAATTTAAATATAATGGAGCTACTCAAGATGCTACTTCTGTAACTGACAACAATATATGGTAGAGACTGTAGCTACTATTTACCACACTAGCTGGTATGACTGGTGAAGAGATAAGTAAATACAGATGGAATACTATAACTAAGGGATATGAGAAAACAGGAGCTACGTATCCTGCACAGCAATCTTGGTCTGCTCTTGCTGACGATCTTACTTTAAGACTAAGTATTAGGAATGCATATTCATACTTCATGATATGTGTAGTATTTGGACTTGTGGACTCATTAGGAAAGAACATGGTATTAAGATCATGGAATGTAGGAGGATCCACTACAGATTAGAATATGAATAAGTGGTACCCATGTTTCTATGATATGGATACTGCAAATGGAGTAAGTAACACTGGTGAAGAAAATGTTGCTAAGACGGCATATATAGATGGTTTCAGCAATGCGGATACTACTACAGGTGTAAACTCTCTTATAATCAAATAGAATGATCCTAATAACGGATATGATGAATATTCAAGTAGATTGTGGGATGTTCTAAGAGATAGTAGATTTATAAGTACCGGAGTGTATTCAGGAAGTGATTATAATGGATTATGGGATCTATGGAGAACCAATAGTTCATTATTAACCAGTTCTTCTATGTTCGTTGAAAACTACTTTAGTGCTTAGACAAAGAACTGTGGAGAACTATTATACAACTATGACTACCGAGTTAAGTATCTTACGAAATATTAGAAAGATGAAGATAGTCCTGCTTCATACGCTAATGTAGAATTCTTGCACGGTACTCGTAATGACTTTGTAAGAGATTGGCTAAAGAAGAGATTGACATTTATGGATGGAGTATTCTTATTTGCTAATAATAATATTATCTATCCGTACAATGAAAAAGGTTCTTTCAAGTGTGGTGGTGCTTAGAACAACAACTCTAAGTTAACTATTAAGATGAATAGTCCTGCTATACTTACTGTGAATATAGGTAATGCAGCAGGTAGCGAAACTAGATATTACATAGAAGAGAATGTGGATACAGATATATATCTACCATCTTTATCTTCATTTAATACTCAGATTACAGTAAACAATATGTCTGAGATAAGTAATATGAAAGGACTAGATGAGATTAGATTCCAAGGTTTCATGACATCGATGTCGCTACCTAGTATGTCTGAAATAGATGTATAGAATACTAGTACATTATCATCTAATCCTATTGACTTTGCTACTATATTTGTTAAGAAACAAGACGGTCAATCTGTATCTGATATTAGACATATAAATCTATCTAATACTAATTTCTGGTCTGGAAATAGTGGTGTTAACTCATTCCCAGTAGATGTATAGAATTATAATAAATTAAAGACTATTGATATATCTAATGGTTGTGTTACATCTTTAGCATTACCTAATGCAGCCTTGTCTACTCTTACTTTAACAAACTCTGCTATTGAAAGCGTAACTTTGGCAGACCAACCTTTTATAAGTAAAGTAGATTTTACAGGATGTAATAAATTATAGTCTGTAGAGATAAGTAACTGTAACTAGATAACAGAATTAGATTTACGTAATCTTAATGACCTAACAAGTATTAATGTTATCGGGTGTGCTAAGTTAACTAAGATATACGCTCCTAACTGTAACAAACTAGCCACATTTAATGTGTCTAATGCTAATGCTCTTAAGTCTGTAACATTATCAAACTGTAGTAATGCTAGTTTAACAATAAGCTTAGTAGGTGCTCCTAACTTAGAAGAACTAAATCTAGACAACACAAATACTACAGATGTAATAGAATTTGCTCCTAACTTCAATAAGCTTAAGACACTTAATATATCTTCTAGTAACATTAATGCGTTTTAGTTTGGTAATGATCCTGTAGCTACTACTTCAACAGGTGAGAAGGTATTAGACTTAAGTCCGTTTACATTTGATAATCTATCTCTGCACTATAATAGTTCTAAGTACATTAAGTTTAAGAATAGTAAGACTAATCCTTTTGTGGTTAATAATTCTACATTCAATAACTGTTCTGCATTGATTAGAGTATTCGGACACATTAAACTTACATCAGGTAGTGTATTCAGTACTTGTCCTAACTTCTTTATACATGATGTATTATCAGATGTTACTATTAAACCTACTAGAGGATAGTGGTATGGACCAAATACAGATACCACTGAAGGTAAACAACAATGGAATAACAATCAAGGATTAGAGACTAATATCTCAGTAGGTACTAATAATCTAAGTAATTGTTTTGTAGGAACTAAAGTAAACATATATGATGCTTATTATATGTTGAACCTGTGTGATAATGTAGTTAATATAAATTATATGTTTCACTCTTGTTCTAATATAAGAACTGACTTTAGTAATCCATTAAGTAGAGATACTTTCAAGTATTGTGGTAATGTGACTAGTGCTTCTGCTTTATTCTATGCTACTAGAATAACAGGACCTATGTATAGTCCTACTCATACTGGGGATACTATTACGGCATATAATGGATTATTAAGTCCATTAAAGAAGTTGATTTCTTGTGATAGTATGTTCAGAACTACTGCTAGCAATTTCTACATAGACGATCTATTTTTTGCAGAGATAGGAAGTAATCAATATTTGTAGTTAGCACATTTATCTAGTATGTTTAATTACGGTGAACAGAATGTAATATTTGTAGATAATTGTAATGAAACTCTAACTTCCGCAGAAGTAGCAGAATAGCATAGAACTTATGCAAGAGCATCTAAACTGTTGAGGAACCTTCCTAATCTAGATACTATAGGAAATATGTTTAATGGTTGTTGGTTCAACTTTGATACAGAAAGTATCAATAATGTTACATACAGTCCATTATTTGCTTATAACAAAAAATTAAGAGTAGTTAGTTGGAGTTTCAGAAACATTAAAGCTAAAGGATCATTAATCAATCTATTTGGTGGTAATTCAGAATTTGATAGTAGTAACTTATTCTCTAGATAGATAACTAAATTATTAGCATGTTTTTATATAACTTCTAATGATGGAGATAAAGTGTATTTCCCTATACACAATAGTATGTTTAGATAGATTAAACTAACGCTATAGCATATAGGTCACACTGAAGATACTAATCAAGTACCTGATCAATCTAATACGTGTTTCCATGGAGCAGGAATAAATAGAATATTTGTAAGAGAGTCAGATGAAATATATCCGTATGATGTATTCAAAGGAGCTGTTAATTTAATATCTTGTCCATGTTTCTTTGCTAATATGACTGTTCCTAATTCTAGTGGAGTAGTATATGAATTACCAGGTACGATATTTCAAGACTGTACTAATCTTGTACAGATAACTGGATGTTTCAGAAACCAATCAATCAAATATAAATTAACAGGAAAAGGATTTACTAATTGTAAACTTACTAATGTAGCTTATGCTTTCTATGAAGATGAAGGTAACTATTCCAAAGAAGGAGGAGTTCCCTATGGTCTGTTCTATATGGAAAGAGATATAGTAAGATCATCTAAAGGTTGGAGTCATACAGATGCATTAAGACTTAATATAGACGAAAACTTTGGTATTACTGATGATGGTCAACATGATCCAGATGCGGTACTTCCTAATGCTATAGAATATAGTGATAGTATTAAAGCTATTCGAAGTAGTATAACAGATATGCGTTATTGTTTAGCACGTTTCTAGAGTACTAATGCGGAGGGTTATACTAGAAAACAGGTAGAGTTGAATAGTGTAGCTGATGCAGGAGACTTAATAATATCTAATGAGAACTATAATGTATCTGAGTATATTGTTAACACTGCATATGATCCTAGAGATCAGATACCTAATCCTGCATATGATCCAAACAATCCTGGTTCTATTCCATAGTATATAGATAATCCTAATAAAGATATACGTAGAGTAATAAAGAATCCTGATTACAGTCCATATAAAAAGATATGGAATATTGATTTCTATGACGGAGTATATGGACTAGGAGATATAATTCAGAATAGTACTTTGTATGCTAATATACAGTCAGGAGTTATAACAGATGTTGATCCTAATATTCCAGATGAACTCTTTAATGAGGATGATATGAAGACTCCTACTAATCCTACTGGTAACTATAGATTGGATAATATGAACTATATAGTACCATCTGATTTATTCAAATACTGTGTTAATAATACTAATACTAACATATCATATGTTCTTGTTGGTAGTGGTAGAAAAACTAATATAGGAGTTCAAAGATACAATTATGGTATATATGGTAGAATACCAAGCAGATTATTTAAACCATTAACAAATATATCTAGTTTGTCTAATGTATTTGCATACTGTTACTGTATTAATCCATATACTTGGAATGATGAGAACAATAATGGATAGATGTTTCCGCCTGATATGTTATCTAACAATACTGCATTAAAAAGCGTTTCAGGACTGTTTAAAGGAATATATGTACCAGCTAAGGTAGTAATACCATCTACTTTACTTAGTAAATGTTTAGCTCTTACTGATATATCATATCTATTCTACGATGCTACGTTCTAGGGATCAGCAGATGATGTACAACAGTTGAGTGATACTACTTTCTAGTATAACTATATTCTATAGAATATATCATATGCTCTAGCTAGTACTAGTAATGCTGATGGATGGATGGGACAAGGTCCTAAGAAGATTGGATCTAATCTATTTACTCAAGCTAAACACAAGAATCTTACGAATGTAACAGGTTTATTCTATGGAGATAATTCTACAACAGGTTCTGTGCCAGAATTCTGGACATGGTTAAATAATCTTACTAATACGAATAAACAAAATGTATTTGCGTTCATGAAGAAGAGTAATATTACTAATAGTGCTAGTATACCAGCTCAATGGGCTACTAATATGACTGACTGATATGGATTTGAAAAGATTAAGTGATAGAGAACTACTAGAGAGTATATATAATATGTTATAGTATGTAGTAGTTAAAGTAACAGAAATTGATAACGATGATAAATAGTTTGGCATGAACTTAGCTGCTGATTTACTTGGCAGCATAGTTTATGACGCTCAACCTAGAACTACAAGATATGCAAATTAAATGGTTAAAAGAGAGTAATAGAATGAAGCACCTGAAGTACGCAATAGTACCAGGTGCTCTGTTCACCATACTATTCGTAGCTGGTCTAGCATCAGGTATGGAGTTTAAAGATAAAATGTATGGTGGTAAATGGGATTGGTTAGATTGGATAGCTACTATAATTGGTGGTATGATAGGTCAAGCAATTCAAGTAGGTATAATATTATTATTGAAGTTATGCATATAATATCAGAAAGAATAGCGAAAAGAAATACATATACTATAAGTAATATGTATATAGATGGCGTTAAGTTCTGCAATGTTCTTGAAGATACGGATAGGGGACTTACACAAGATATGCCGATAGAGGATATATAGAAAGCCAAAGTATATGGTAAGACTGCTATACCTACTGGTACATATAAAGTTACTTTAGATATTGTATCTCCCAAGTTTAGTAAATATAAACAATACAAATTCTGTAATGGTAAATTACCTAGACTATTAGATATACCTGGTTTCGATGGTATACTAATTCACATCGGTAATACAGAGGAGGATACAGATGGGTGCTTATTAGTAGGAAAAAATAATGTCGTTGGTAAAGTAACAGAAAGTACTGTGACGTTTAAAGCATTATATGATAAGATGCAAGAAGCAGTAGAGAATGGAGAAGAGATTACTATTACTATTAAGTAATACAGAGGAGGATACAGATGAAAACAATTTTATATAATCCTATATTCATTAATCCTTAGGCATACTATGTATTTCCAAGGTTAACTAGGTATCTGCAGCCAGACAATGAGTCTACTTCAGAACCAGCTAACTATATAGGTACAATTGAAGTAAAGGTAATAGCATATGGAGATACCACTTTAAAAAGAACCTATACTAATACAGATTCTATAGACCTAAGTGAATTTAAGAATACGTGGATACGTATTAGTCTATTCACTAAAGTAGGTTCATGTGTCTTAGGAGAGTGGAAGATTGGCAATATGGAATCAGATCTTCCTTATATAGATCCAGAAGTATTAGCTTCTCTTAAAGCTGTAGTTATAGTTGGCAATAAGACTAATAATGATTCTGATAGAGCTATAGTTAAGAACTTGGTAGACCCTGATAATCCGTTTGTGATTAGCAATGCTTCTTATACTGATGGAAGTGGCTACGCAGATAAAGATAGTCCTTACTATGGTGCATTTGTCACCGACGGAATCGACGACCTGATTACTTCCACCAAGACCGTACAGGAGATGCTGGAAGGAAGTAATGAGATTACGGTGGTTAGTATGATTCATCAGATACATGGAAATGTAAGCTATACTAATGGATACACTAACTATATTCGTCATAGTGGTGGATTTATTAGAAATTCTGTTACAGGAATAGATGGAAAAGGATTAAATAAAACAGGAATATATGGTTATACTGCTACTAACTTAAATTCAAGTAGTGAGAATTTAGGTAATGTAATTAATAATATACTTGGGGATAAAGAGGACTATACATTTGAAAGAAACTCTACCTATACGCTAGATGATGCTAAATATTCTGTACAGAACTTCATAAATGCAAATAACCAACCTTCTAATGAAGGTTCCTCTGTCGCTTGGTACTGGACAATCATCGCCAACAAGGTACTGACTACCGACCAAATCAATCAGGTAATAGCTTACTTCAACTTGGATAGAACTCTTAAACCTGATATACTGTGTAATGTCAAGAAACAGGGAATCACCAACGAGAACCACGCAGAGTTTGGCGACAGGCTGATTGACTTTTCCGGTAACGGTAGAGATATTCAGTTGAACAATATTGCTTGGAAGGGGGATTCAGGTATTGGGAAGTATGAGGTTGATTTTCTCGATACTAGTATATGGAACAGTAGTAATTCAACTATAACAAGTAGTAAGATAGACTGTAAAAAATGCTATAAGTCATATTATGCTACTGTATTATAACGTAGGGAGTAAAGAATATCCTGACATTCCTTCGTTTAAGGTTATTAAAACAGGAGCCGATATTGATTATAGCTATATTGATGAAACTGGATTTCCTAGGTCAGTTAGAATTGTAGATGGGGTGAATATATTACCAGCTTCACATAACACTTTGTATAGTGGATCTGGTCGATTTTGTGGTTTTGGTAATCCGGGTATGGGTAATAGTGTTACCATCACCCAAATTCCTTCCCCACGCAGGTGGTCTATGCCTTGACGGTATCAATGATTTTGGTAAGGTGACAGGGATGCCTATCTATAAGGATTATACGGTTGTTGCTGATTACATTAGAACATCTGCAAAGGAAAATGCTCAAGATGGTCCAATATTATCTAAATCCCAAGTAATAAATAATGGTGCTTTTATATTTAATTATTTAAATACAAATTCAGTACTTAACTCTTATTCGTTTGGAATAAACAATAGATTGGAAAGTATAAGTGATTCTGAAAGAAAAATATACTATCAATCCAAATATATAAATGATGGTAAGAGTATAAATAGTGGAACAGGAACAGACTACAATTCTATGTGGTTAGGTACTTATAGAGATAATGTTCAAATCTTCTTTAATGGAGCTATCTATTCCTTAATGTCCTTCCCCTATAGTATGTCCGAGTTCTTGATAGAGCGTCAGTTGAAGAAGCATAAGCTGGGTACGCTGTATCCGGGCATGGTGGAGTTTATCGACAATTAACAGTAACAAGGTTAATGTAAAAGATGTAGAAAGGCGAGATAATTAAATTTAAAATAACAGAATATTTATATAAGAATGAAATATATAGTAGTACCAGCTGAAGAGCTGGTTGACATAACACAAGAAACATTAGATGAATTACATTTAGTATTTCGTTATAGTGTAGATGGAACTGAAGTAATCATGAAAGTTGCTAACTATGAATTACTATTCCCATCAGCAATGACATTACCTTTAACAGAAGAAGATGAAACTCCGGAAGTAGTATATCCGTATCCTACCTATGAAGGAGAAGAATTACAGAAATTGTTAAGCAGTGATAAATGGACTAATAAAGAAGAACAACTATGAGAGAAACTATAAATTTCGTACCTAGTAAGTCAACCCCCAATCACAAAGAAGTACAGTATTGGATAGACTTACAAACTGATCCATATGGTAGAGTAATTAAAACATGGACAGGATCTGAATGGAGCACTATTACTGATAGTGATCTATTGAATAAGATTGAAGCTGAACTAGAGAATAAGGCAAACAAAGCTACTACTTTATCTGGGTATGGTATAACTGATGCTTATACTAAAACACAGGTTGATTCTAAAGTAGCTTCAGTCTATAGAGTAAAAGGTTCAGTGGCTAACTTCGATGCACTTCCTACTACAGCTGTAGTTGGAGACGTATATAATCTAACAGATACTGGTGCTAACTATGTATGTATTGTAGCTAGTCCTGCTGAATGGGATAAGTTATCTGAAACAGTAGACTTGAGTCACTGTGTAACATCTGATGAAGTATCTACTGTAGTATCTATGACTTAGACAGAATATGACACTTTGTCTGTTAAAGATTCTAAAACACTATATTTAATTCACGAATAATATGAAATTAGGAGATAAAAATATTGTAGCTGCATATCTAGGTGATGTTAATGTATTTACTAACTATTACGGAGTCAGCTTCCCTATAGAGCCATAGAATACATTAATGACTAGAACTGGTTATATGCCATGGCATAAAGAACTTCCTATACAGTCCAAAATGAAATCTTGTACGATTACTTCTGATGGAGTTGTTAAGTATCTTAATGCTACAGACAGAACCAAGTATGAAGATGGAACAGATAGAGACATGACATTAAATACTATGGTAGAAATACCAGAGTTCTGGTATAAATGTATGAGAGATGATACTACTGTATATTTGAACTTATATCCAGCAGATCCTCATATTCCAGAAGCTGAACATGTGGAGAAGTTCTATATTTCTGCATATGAAGCATCTAATGTAGATAATGTGTTAAAATCTATTAACAATGGATCTATTACTCCAGTAGTAAACATTAATAGAACTACTATGCAATCTAGAGCTAGGGCTAATAACTCTGGTACTACGAATTGGAACATGTATACTTATAGAGCTCATAGAATACTTACTGTGCTTTACTTAGTTGAATATGCATGTACCAACAGTTAGAAAGCTTTCAATGCCGAATTAACTGCAGAAGGATATCGTCAAGGAGGCTTAGGAGATGGAGTTACTACAGGTAATATTAAAGTAAATGGAGTTGATACATGGAGTTTATTACCTTGCGGAAGTACAGACGAACATGGAAACTTTACTGGAATAACTCCCGTTACAGTTACTAGTACTGATGCAGAAGGTGTTGCAACTCAGAAGTCTTATAATGTTCCTACTTATAGAGGTATTGAAAATCCATTTGGTCATGTATGGAAAAATTGTATAGACACACTTGTGCATTTTAATGCACAAACTAATAAAAATGACGTTTATATAAATACCGAGTTAAGTACATTTGGATCTACTGATATATCTGATTATGACTATCAATGTAGTACTGCTATTATTGAAGGTTATAAGAAGAAATTGGTATACAATGCAGCATTTGACATACTTCCTCCAATAGATGAAGCATTTGGTGGTAGTACTACAACTTATTGGTGTGACTACAATTGGACTAATAATAGTACAACTGATAGGCTAACATTATTAGGCGGTTCTGCGGGTGATGGCACGAATGCTGGGTTACTCACTGTTCATTCTAGCACTGGGCTTAGCTATGCTGCTGCTAATGTCGGTACTCGGTTAATCTATATACCGTAATTTAATTAAAAATATAGATAGGTTGTTCCTCATCATTAAGCAGTAATGCGAGTAATAGCACGAATGCTAGGTTACTCAATGTTAATTCTAACAATGAGCTTAGCAATGCTAATGCTAATGTCAGTACACTGAATCCGTAATTAAACAAATAAAGAAATTAAGAGACTGTAGAGGAAGACCTTACCCCTTGGTAAAAGATAACATACTAATTAACTGTGTTAGTAACTTTTTTTCGTGAAAGCTCGGTAATGGATTACAGATGAAAAGATATAATAATTTATTTGACAAAATAGTAACTTTAGACAATTTATATCTAGCAGATAAAAGAGCTAGAAAACAAAAACAACATAGACCTGAAATAATTAATTTTGATAAGAATAGAGAAAAATTACTTTTAGATCTACAGAAGAAATTAATAAATGGTGAATATAAGACTTCTGAATATTATATATTCAAGATATATGAACCTAAAGAAAGAGAAATATTCAAGCTTCCATACTATCCAGATAGAATAGTACATCATGCTATTATGAACATTATGGAACCTATTTGGGTATCATCTTTCATTAAAGGAACTTATAGTTGTATAAAGAATCGTGGTATACATAAAGCGTTGAAAGATGTTAAGTTCGCACTGAAAGATGAAGCCAATACAAAATACTGTCTTAAGTTAGATGTCAGAAAATTTTATCCTTCAATAGATCATGATATATTAAAATAGTTAATAAGAAGAAAAGTAAAAGATAAGAAACTATTAGTTATATTAGATGAAATAATAGATTCTGCATAGGGAGTACCTATTGGCAATTACTTATCACAATTCTTCGCTAATTTATATTTAACATATCTAGATCACTGGATCAAAGAAGAAAAACATATAAAATACTATTTCAGGTACGCAGACGATATAGTAATATTAGGAAAAGACAAAGAAGAACTACGTCAGTTGTTCAAAGACATGAAAGAGTATATTGAAACTAAACTCAATATAAAGTTTAAAGACAATTGGCAGATATTCAAAGTAGATTCTAGAGGAATAGACTTTGTAGGATATAGAGTATATCACACTCATGTTCTTCTAAGGAAAACTATTAAGAAGAACTTCTGTAGAAAGATCAGTAAATTAAACAGAAGAGACGATCTTAGTAAGAGTGAATACAAATAGAAGATCTGTAGTTATATAGGTTGGATTAAATATTGTAATGGTAAGAATCTTTTAAGTAAAATGACAAAACATAAAGAGCTATTGGAATACATTAATACAAGTAAACGTAAGAGAACCTAATACATATAACTACGTTTTATAAGTAGTTTTCAGATTCATTGTCAGATCCTAGTACATAAAGTTTGCGCTAGGATTAATTTTTTTAAAGATATCTCAAATGTTTATAGAGTTTTTACCACAGATACTTACAGGAATAGCTTCTATCGCAGCACTCTGGTTTACTTATAATCAGTATACTAAAAATAAAATGACTGACTATAAGATTGAGAAATGGAGAAAAGAAGAACATCAGAATAACGTAAAGAAGGCTGGTAGCATTGCTACTATATATGGTGAGTTGTGGGAGTTATTATACTTCCTCAAAGCGGATAGAGTATACCTAATTCAACCACATCCTTTGTATAGAGAGATGTTCATATCTGCTACGCTTGAAGTAAAGAAGTACGGAGTATCTTCAGTAAGAGAATCTCTATGTGATATTAAGATTGAATCAGTAGCTAACTTCGTATCAGAACTAGCAAACCAAGATTATTTGTTCATAAAAGATATTGAATCATCTAATCTGGATAACAAGATTAAATCTATAATGACAAGTAACGGTTGTCATACTACTGCTATACGAAAGTTATCAGACGAAAAGAATAACTGGATTGGAAGTATAGTAATAGGCTACATTCATGACTGCGATGAAAATGAAGTAGATGTAGAACTAGTAGAAAAAATGTCTAGATCTAGTGCGCTAGCAATCTAGTATATATTACCAGAATTTAAAACAGAATAACATGTTATCAGAGATTAAGAGTTATCTCAGTAAATTGGCAGTCACTATCATAATTGGTTTGGCTGCCTTTTGTTTTTATTAGAGTAAGAAGATATAGGTTCTAGATGAACGTCTAGGGCAAGTAACAAATAATTACGAATATTACCAGAGTTTGACAAGTAGATTAAGAGACGATAATAGAACACTTCAGTTGAAGCTAGTAGATCTAAATAACTCAAATGATAGTTTACTCTAGACTGCTAAAGAAGTGTAGAAAGAATTAAAGATCAAAGACAAGAACCTCTAGTAGGTACAAGTAATCAATACAGAAATGAAGGATACTATTACTAAAATAATAACCAAAGAAGTAGACTTTAAGGAGGACTTAAAGCTAAATCCTTTAACTACTATCACAGTAGAAAGAAAAGACTCAATCTTAACCGCCATACTAGATTTAAGGAACTCTCAAGTATTGTTCGTAGAAGAGAAAAAAGAATATCGTAATAAGTATAAGAATGGCTTCTAGAGGTTCTTACACTTTGATTGGAAGAAAGATCGTATCAGAAAGTATCAGATATATAACAGCAATGACTTAATTAAAGTAACAGATACTAGGATAGTTGAAGTTACGGAATAATCAAACAAAATATTAAAATTAATCAATAATAATATGCATAGAATAATCCGTACAAAAGCTTATGAAGCTAAGCATGGTCCTCACTTTGATGACGAACATGCGCGTAAAGCTGTAAGTAAGATGGAGAATGAGGACGGCTCTAAAGGTCAACACTGGTCATTAGAGGAAACTTCTGCCTTAGCTAATCAGTATGGAATTCGTTTTGATGACAAGTTCAACAAATACGATTGGTATGTTGCATTGAATATGGTTTACTCTGATTACTATAGAGTGATAGTTAACATGACTGGCTCTAATAACGCTAAGTACTTTGTAGAACTAGCTAAAGCTTGGTTATGTGACAAAGATATCGACGAAGGTAAGATGTGGTATTACTATATTTATATCATGTGCGACAAGATTAGAGAAGCTGAAGATGAACTCTTCGACAGAAACTACAGCAGATATGAAGATGATGACGATGATGAAGCCTACGGTAACTTTCGTAGAGGCGGAAGAATGGGAAGATCTTCATATGGTAGACGTAGAGAATATGACAGAGAATACGACGAGAGGGACTATGAGAAGGAGAAAATGTTTCCCTACGAAGATGAACTCAAACGTGGTCGTTCTGTGCGCTACATTAGATATTAATCAAATAAAATCAATCCTAAATAAAATCAACAATTATGTTAGAAGATAAAATTATCCTTCAAGACCGCGGTTTCGACGCTGGTCTGGCTGCTTTAATGCAGAACGCAAATAAAGGTATGGACCCTGCTGCTTTGATGGCTATGATGAATAACAATGGCGGATTCGGCGGTAACGGCGGATGGTGGTGGATCTGGATTATCCTGATCTTCTTCTGCTGGGGTGGCTGGGGAGGCAACGGCTTCGGTAACAGAGGTGGCGAAGCTTCTCAACTTGCTTCTCAATTGAATACTGATGCTAATACCAGTCTGTTGATGCAGGCTATCAATGGCAATAAAGAAGCTATCAGCAACTTGTCTAATACTTTGAATTGTGACTTTAACTCAGTATAGAGTGCATTGAATACTATTAATGCTAGTGTAAATCAGATTGCTTGTGATACTAAGTTGTCCAGTCAGCAAGTAATAAATGCTATTACTTCAGGTAATGCATCTCTTGCTTCTGAATTGGCAAACTGCTGCTGCACCACTTAGAGATCTATAGATGGTGTAAATCTTAACCTAACTAAGATGGGTTACGAAAACCAGTTGGCTGTATGCAATCAGACTAACAACTTGGTTAACACAATGAACAGCAATACTTTGTCTCTGCGTGATAATGGTACTGCAAATACTAATGCTATTATAGCAAAACTTGATGCTATGCAAAATCAGGCACTACTTGACAAAATTGACTCTCTGCGTGAGAAAAATTCTACACTGGTATCTCAGTTAAGTCAAGAACATCAGACTGCTACATTTGGTACAATGATAAGTCAGGCTACTACGCCTATCGTTACTAAGTTAAATGCATTGCAATCTGACGTTGATGGTATCAAGTGCAAACTTCCTAATACGGTAAGTGTACCATATCCTCAGCTGTCTGTTTATAATCCAGAAGTTTTCAGAGCTGCTGCGTATGGAGCTTTTGCTGGTGACACTTATGCAAACTACGGAGTAGGTTATAACAACTGTGGTTGCTAATAAGAAAGGAGGTAATTATGTTTCCTTTCTATAATACACAACAAACACTATTTCCGTTTGGTCCTTTTAATCCGTTCTTCTTCGGTAGACGTCGCAGAAGATTGAATACTATTTCTGGTATACCGGTACTTAGAACTACAGGTGTATCTGCTACTACTACAGAAGTAAGATATGATGTAAATCATCAGGAATTCCTTAGTTTGCCTAAAGAAGGACTGTTTTTCTTGGATGTAAGACAGGCATCTGCTACAGCTGACGCTTCTCTTCCAGTTGGTTTATCAGATGATAATGCAGAGAACAATACTACTCAAAGCATGCTTCGTAATGCATTACAAGAAGAAGTACAAGCCGGTGACTTACAACTCAATTTCAGATATTTGATTTACTATAATAAATGTAATAACACTTATCAATTAGTAAATGCATATCCTACAAACATAGCTGCACAGGCAGCTTAATATTAACAAGGGCTCTTCGGAGCCCTTAAACAAATACTTATTATGATAACATTTTCGCAATTGAGTATAGGTGATCCTATATACGTATTAGAAATCATAGGTACATTTAAGAAGAGTACTAATTACTTTGCCGGTAATATAGTAAGTGTATCTAAAGTGTATGATGAACCACTGCCACCATAGTAGTTTCCAATGCCTAACTAGAATAGAAAGAAGCTAGTAGACATAGTTATAAGTTGTGGTGGTGAACAGAAGAAGCTAACAGTAGAAGAAGGTAAATCATTAATTAATGATACTCAACTAGGTCTTACTGTAGCTACAGATAAACAACACATAGTCAACATGGTTAAGTCTAGTTACAATGAATACAAAGCAAAGAAAGAAGCTGTTGCTAGGTATGATGAAGAGATGACAAAGTGTGAAGCTATACTTAAGTAGTTAGACTATACAGAGAAAGAACCTGAGAAGGAAGATCCTAGAATATAGGAACTACAGGATTAGGTTAAAGAACTTAAAGATTTAATAAAGCAAGCAAGTAATATGGTTCCACCTTAGATGAAACAGATGTTACCATAGAATATACAGAATGCAATGAATGAGGCTAGTTAATACTAGCCTTTTTTATTTTAAGACGTTTAGACAAACGCTATTATATTGGTCGATCAGTTGTACTATCCAACACACAAAAGAGCTTAGAGAAGCTTAAAATACGTTATAAGTATATTTAATGCATTAAAATAAAAACGATGAAAGAAATTTGGAAAGATATACCTGAGTATGAAGGCTTATACCAAGCTTCTAATACAGGGAAAATAAGAAGTCACGATAGGCTGATTATTGTACCACCTAATAATAAGAGTATATACGGATTTAACTATATTAGAGAAAGTAGAGAACTAAAACAACAAGTATCTAAAAATGGGTATCTTAAAGTTCTATTATATGATGAATTAGGAAATAGAAAATTTCAAACTGTTCATAGATTAATAGCTTCAACATTTCTACCAAATCCTCATAATTATACGTGTGTAAACCATAGAGACGAAAATAAATTAAATAATAGTTTAGATAATCTAGAATGGTGTACTCACAAATATAATATAAATTATGGTACTTGTATAAGTAGAAGATCTAATTCCTAGAGAAGTACTAACAAAAATATGACGCCTATAGCCAAATGCGCTGATGATGGTAGTATAGTAGACGTATATAAATCCATGAGAGAAGCATCAAGATTGAATAATTTATATCAATCTAATATATTTAAAAGTTGTAATAGTAACATTAAATGTGGAGGATACCACTGGAGGTATATCAAAGTATGAAATTAAACACATTATCTAGTATTATTGATGATATTCTACTTGAATTGCGCAATAGTTCTGTAGCTGAATCAGAACATATAAGTAGGATATAGATCGAACAATGGATAGCTAATTATCGAGCTGTACTTATAAAGCAAGATATAGACAAAGGTAGAGATATTAATCCAATGTACATCTAGACTATGCCATGTATACACTTAGACAAAGTAGATACTGTAGCTGGTAAGATAGAGTATAAGAGTAATATAGAACTACCTAAACTAATAGACTTCCATTTCAGGACCGGTTTAGTATATGTCAAGGACATGTACGGTAATCTTATTCAGCTAGGTCATGAAACTAAAATGAAATATCAAAGATACAGAAAGTATACCTGTGGTGATTACATCGCTTATATTAAGAACAACAGGTTATATATCGAAGGTAGTGACAATCAACTAGAATGGGTAGAGATAGGAATCATAGCAGAGAATCCGGCAGACTTAAATGAATGCTTTGATCCTGATAGTGAATATCCTGTACCTGCACATATGATACCAGTTATTAAAGATATGATCTTTAGTAAAGAGTTAAATATCATGCATCAGATGCCTAGTGATGAAACTAATAACTCTAGAGATGATATGTAGAACATTAATGTTAGATAGCAATGAAAAAATCGTATACTATAACAGACTTCTATGAGTTCTACTTATCTTAGATCGAAAGAGATACTGTATATGATGTTGACTACAAAACATACAGACATATAGTTGAAGATTACTTTAAGTATATAGTAGAGGAAGTTATGGATAATAGCAGAGAGTTTAAACTTCCATGTAGACTTGGTAATCTAAGTATAGTTAAGAGATAGCCTAAGAACTTTGATAACAAGAGCTTAAGAATAGATTATCACGAAAGTAAGATACAAGGTAAACCTATTTACTTTATTAATGAACACAGTAATTACTATAAGTTTAGATTCCTGTGGAGTAAGAAGGATTGTTTACTAACAAATAAGACAAAATATTAGTTTGTAGCTTCTAGGGCAAACAAACGTAGATTAGCTCAAATAATTAAGAACAGAGAACATGATTACGTGGAAATTAAGTGATATTTAGGATATACCAAAACAAGCCGGAATATACCAAATTAAGAATGTCTTAAACGGTCATTCTTATATAGGTAGTACTAATAACTTTTATGATAGATTAATACAGCATCGTTCTCATCTAAGAAAGTAGAAACATCATAGCATCGCGTTGCAAAGAGCTTATGATAAATATGGAGAATATAATTTTGAAGTAAACGTACTAGAAATATGTTCTCCTGTAAGAGATACTTTATTGTATTTAGAACAAAAATATTTAGATTTAAATCCAGAGTACAACATAAGTAAAATAGCAAGTCATCCATCAAACACTGGGCATAAGATGCCGGAGCAAGCGAAGAAAAGATTGCATGATCTATATTACGGAAAGAAAAGAGATCCCAAAATAGTAGATAAAGCAACAAAAAATAGAATAGGGAAAGGATGTAAAAATGTATATTGTTATAATAAAGATGGAGAATTTATAGGGTGTTTTCTAAATTCGAAACAAGCAGTCAAGTTATTAAATCTTAATGTAACTCCAGGTACAATAAACAAATGTTGCACAGGATTATGTAAAAGCATTGGTGGATTTATATGGTCTTATGATTATAAGACAGATATTTCTTATAAAAAAGACAATGCAAAAAGAACTAAAATAGTTAGAATTTATAAAGATGGAATAGAAAAAATATACAGTTCTATTACTGAAGCTGCTAAAGATACGGGAAACATAAACAATAAATCTGCCATATCTGATTGTTTACGTGGTAGAAGAAAAACAGCTTATGGCTCTAAATGGAGGTATTACAATGATTGATAGATTAACTACATCTAAAGAAATAATTGCTAAAATTATAGCAGATTATGATTTAAAGGAAGACGAAATTAAAATAACAGACATCAAAGAGTGGATTGGTGAAGGTATGGAGAAAATAGGCGCAGTACAATAGCTTGAACACAAAACAACTAATTTAATAGTTGAGAATTATCAAGCTAAACTGCCTTGTGATCTTTATAGATTGGGACAAGTTGCATTCTCTTTTGAAAATGGCTGTGGTTGGTTACCAATGAGAAAGGTTACTAACTCTTTTGGTATACATAAGAAATGTAGTGGGTGCAATCCCAAAATGCTAGTACAAGATAGTGCCTTGATTCCATTGGTTAAGAATATCTTCAATCTAGATGATGATAAGGAAGCTTTAGAGATACTTAATAGTGATAAGAATATTAAACAAACCTTAGATGCTTTAGTAAATCAATATACTGTACCTAGTAATAACGGAAGACTGATAATAGGTAATCCAGCTACTTTTAATACCAGTCTACAGTACTCTACTAAACCTGGTTACATTACTGTTAATGTGCCGTGTGGTTGGGTTAAAATATCTTATCACGCTATACCTACTGATGAAGATAGTATGCCTATGATACCTGATTTACCTTCATATAAAGAAGCGTTAATGTATTATATAGGTACAAAAATACTATACGCAAAATGGATAAAGGGGCAACTATCAAATGAAATTTATTATTCTATTAAAAGATCTTGGAATTTCTACCGTAGATAGGCATATGCAGAAGCCATGATGCCTACTGTAGATGAACTAGAGACTATCAAGAACGTATGGCATAAACCATATACTGAATTCAAAGATCATGATACTTTCTTTGAAACTACAGGAGATGAACAAATATTATATAACTGGAATAGACCATGAGTAATACATTACAGACAAATACGTTTACAGGAGGATTGAACCTAGATGCTGACATTACTATGGTTCCTAATAACTAGTATCGTTATGCTGAGAATGTTCGCGTTATAACTGATACTGATGGGAGCACTGGTGTACTGTAGAACATATAGGATGTAAAGTTAGTAGAAGGAGGAGACTTTCTGTTCTATGATGAAAAGATACTAGCCACTACTACTATAGATAAGTATGGGATTATTATTACTGTAGATGATGCTCATGTAAATAGAATTCATAGAGTAGATAACTATGATAACCCACCTCTAGAACATACTATAGTAGTAAAAGGTAAGTTAGGTTATACAGTAGACTCTAACATTAAGATAGTAGCTAATTACGAATCAGAAGGAATTATTAAACTGTACATAGCTTGTCCAGAGTAGATCATAAGGATTCTTAACATAATGGATGATAAGTATGTATATGTATCTGGTAAAGAGAATTCGTACCTTGATAGTGTAGGTAATCTGAAGAATCCTAGTCTACTAGATATACAGATTTCTGCTTTACTTGCTCAACCTGAAGTAACATCATTAGGTGGTGGTCAATTGAAGACAGGTATGGTACAATATTCATATCAGTTATTCAATGCTCGTGGTTCTAGTACTAACTTCTCTCCAGTAAGTAATGCTATACACCTTACTACTAGTAATGTATCAACAGGCTAGCAGCAATACATGGGTGCTAATAAGGATGTCAACTCTGGTAAGAGTGTTAACTTCACTGTTAAGCTTAATGATATACCCGAAGGTTTATTTGATAGTATTAGACTGATACGTATACATTACAGTGATTATACAGAGGACCCTATTATAGAAGTATTCCAAGAAGCTACTATATCCGCTTCTATTAAAGAGTACAGCTTCACTGACGTTGGTGGAACTGCTCTTAACACTTTAACTATAGAAGAGTTTAACAAGACACAAGAATCATTATTTGCAGCTGCAACTATAGAAGCTAAGGATAACATTTTATTCGCTGCTAATATAACTGAAGCTACATGGAAACCTGATTACGATGCCAGAGCTTATCGTTTTACTTCCAATGGTAGACTGATACTTAAAGGAGCTAGCTCTGATTAGAATATAGATGTTACTTTATCTAGTTCTATTTTGAACTCTTACTTAAGAGATATACCAGAAGATCATGACTGCATAAACCCATATAACTTGACAGACTATGCAATGAGTGCAGCTAATGTAACCAAATATAAATTTGGTACTACTGTACTTGGAGGTACTGGTCTGAACATAGACTACGAGTTTATTACTACTGATATTACTCTAGACGAACAGTATCAAGATACTTTATCTATAACTACTAATGTTACTAAAGATAATACCATTCGTATAAACAAACTAGATGGCTCTCTAGTAGAAACCGTCACTTTAGGTAGTGCATCTGATAGTAGATTTAAGAACTACGCTGATCCATACTTTGCTTCTAAGTATAGAAGCCATCATAGAGATGAAATATACAGATATGGTATAGTATTCTTTAATGATAAGAATATTGCTACTCCTGTATATTGGATTGGTGATATTAAGTTTCCACACTGTTATGAAGCATGTCCTTGGTATGTAGATAACCAATCATTGAAAGGAAAGCCAATAGGTATTAGGTTCAATGTTAAGAACTATCCTGATGGTGCACACACATATCAGATAGTAAGATGCAAGAGAACTAAGGAAGATAGAACTGTATTAACACAAGCTGTAGTATCAGCCACTGTATCGTATCCGTATCACTCTGTTAGAGATGCTGAGTATGATATAGCATCTGAAAATACTAGACGTCCTTACACATTCTTAGGTAACTCATATCAGAAGAATGGCTTCCATGTTACTATTACTGGTTTTGTTTATAAATGGTTGCTAGGAGAAAGAGTAGATAGTAGTATAGTAACTCTGATAAGTCCTGAAATAGACATGAACAAAGATGATATGGCTGCTAGTATTAAAGGATGTACAGGTGACTTGTGTATGTATTTGGATCCTAGAACTAACAGAGTAGTAAATGTTGGTGATAGGAATTACTATGGCGCTTATATTTCTTCTGACAGAACTCAATTAATAGTAGAGCATACGCAGGTGAGTGGAGAGATGAAATCTCAGAAGAGTGATAAGTATTAGTTTAGAGCTGGTGATTTGGTATCAAGTTCTGATGATTATAATAACATGTTCCTTATATCAATAGATGGTACCATGAAACGAGGACATCAGTTTAATGGTATAACTAATATGATTGGTAAGCGTTATGTAGCTCATTATACTGGTCTAAGTAATAGTGTAAGAGGTAAGTTTGACATACTTGAGGTTACTAACCCTATGATTATGCAAGCTCTAGAATGGAACGATGCTGTATCTAGACATTCATCCATTGCTGGAAAGACATACCTAAATGCTTCAGTATCACATAACCAAGATCAAGATAATGGAACTAATGCTAATAAGACTGGTTACTTTGGTAACTGCTTAGTAATAAATAGAAGTAATAACAACATAGGTGTACCTAATAATATTAGTACTGATATGTCCACTTCTAATAACTTATCTACTAAAGCTAACTCTGGAGTAGCTTCTGCTATACAGCAGTTCAACTATACTCCATTCACTACACCTGTAGTAAACATTAAGACTACTAATATACCTTATGGTGGTAATACTTATAATGCTCGTAGTAATTCTATATATATAAGTACTTATAGTAGTCACTTAATAGAGAATGAATCTAGTAGTTATATTAATGTGTTTGGTGGTGATACTTACTTAGGAGTATTGGATAATAAGACTGTGATCTATATTCCACAGATTACAGGAAATAGGCAATGCCCAGATACTTACTGTGGTATATCTATATCAGATTACATTCCATTTGAAACTACTATCAACATGGCTCTGATGTATGGTCAATCAGCATCTAGGGTTGCAAGTGGTGGATTAGATTACGTTGATCCATATTTAGGTATAACTGCTGCTGGTGGATCATATGGAGGTCATAGTCAAGAGAAACCATATTATGCATATAATGATGCATACAGTATCCAACCTGATGCATAGATGTATGCAGTAGATTCTACTTACTCTATAAGTAATCTTAAGTCTGGTAATCGAATCAGATACTCCGGTACTAAGACAGCTAATGAGATAACAGATAGTTGGACTAGTTTCAAAGCTGCTGATTACTTAGATTTAGATTCATCTCATGGAGATATAACTAATCTAAAGAACTTCAATGATTAGTTATTATTCTGGTAGAAGGATGCTGTAGGTATAGCTGCTGTTAGAGATAGATCTTTGATTACAGACAATGATCAAGCATCACTAGTATTAGGTACTGGTGGAGTACTAGATAGATATGATTATGTAACTACTTCTAATGGTTCTGATACACCTAATGATAAGAGTATCATTGGTACTCCTAGTGGTTTGTATTGGTATGATGATAGTAAGAATGAAGTATGCTCATATACTAATCAAGTACAGAAGTTGTCTAAAGCGAAAAGCGTACAATCATGGTTTAACGATAACACTAAGAAAGCTAAAGTAAGTGTATATGATCCTAAGTTTAATGAAGTACAGATGGGATTTGAGGATAAGGATCTAGTGTACAATGAATAGTTACAACAGTTTTCATCATTCTATACTCTTAATCCAGATAACTGCTTAGTATTCCCAGATAGACTCTTGTATATCAAAGACTAGATGATACAAGAAAATGCAGATTTTCCGTTAAATAAGATGCGTTCTAAGTTATAGATTATAATTAATAAGGATCCATTACTTACTAAAACTTATGATAATGTATTCTTTAGTGGAGAGTTCGATAATGTTCAAGAGATGATGTAGGATATTAAATTTACTACTAAGACTCAAGAAGGAACTATCTTCAAAGATGATACTGAAGTAAGTAATCCAATAGAACAAAGAGAAGATACATATAGATTTGCTGTGGGTAGAGAGAAAGAAAGTAAAGATGATATGTCATTACCGGGTAGAATGAAAGGTAAATACATGATATGTGATTACTTAATTAACTGTGACAATCAGCGTAACTTCAAACTCCCTAATATTAACACAACATATAGATATTCATTAGTATGAGAAAAGTAAATAAAAAGAATTGTTTTTCAGGAGGTGGTACTTCTTATAACCCATAGACACTACAATCCCCGTATCTATAGACGGATTTCAGTAAGCAATTGCCTACACAATTAACAGCTCCAGCATCTGTACAGCAATATGCACCCGGTAACTATAACCCGGGTAGTTCTGCTAATCCATTGTTTGGTTCTAAAGTATAGAACTTATTTGGTGGAGCTAGTGCAGGTGGTCAAGGAATAGGAGGTATAGGTCAAGCTGGAGATGCTATTAACTCTATGATAGGTAATGTAACTGCTCCTGCTACAGCTACTACTAAAGGAGAGGCTAATATGCAAACCGTAACTAATACAATCGGTGGAGCAGCTAAGGGAGCAGCAGCTGGATTTGCAGTTGGTGGACCAGTAGGAGCAATAGTTGGTGGAGTTGCTGGTTTAGCATCTGGTATAACAGGTACTAAAGGTAAAGTAAATCTACAATCTAATCCATACGATGATAATATTACTGTTAATTACGGTACTGGTATCAGAGGTGGAAAAAGGAATAGAAGAAAGATAGAGAGACAAAGAGATCAAGCTATAGCTAATGCTAGAAGTAATCAGGCTAGTTTAGCTATGGGTTATTAGAATGAATAGGAATTCTATCAAGACTACGACACAGATATACAGACAATGGCTTACGGAGGTACAGCTAGTAGTTTGGCGTATGTAGATGATGGAGAGGTACTCAATACTCCACAAGGAGATATAGTTAATGTACCAGAAGAAGGTAAACCTACAGATAGTAATTTGGTTGATCTGCCAGAAGGTACTAGAATACTTAGTGATAAAAGAAAAGTACCAGGAAGTAAAGAAACATTTGCGCAGATGGGTAAGAGATTAATGTCAAAAAAGAAAACAAATAGAACAGATAAGTATGCAGAGAATGCTGCAATGCTTAATGAGATGAATGATCAAATGATCTACGATAAATTATTTGCTATATAGGAAGGAATGAAAAAGAAACAGCCAATTCAAAAATTTCAAGATGGTGGAACAAAGCGCGGTTTTAGATATAAAGAAGAATAGACTGGAAAAGAACATTTCTATGAAATTGGAGAAACTTTACCCTACAAAGGAAATAAATTCAAAGTAATTGATAGAAATACTGCAGTACCAGTAAGAGACTACTCTAGTTTTAATACAAACATGAGTGCTGACAGAGTACTTACTCCTCAATATTAGTTATCTAGTATAGATATCAATTTACCGCAGGTAGATGTTTCTAATAGATTTAAAAGAAAAGTTACTCCTACTACTGTAAATAACATAAATAATTCTTTAGACCTTAGCGGTGAAACTGTTAGTAGACCAAATAGTGAAGTAATACCAACTAGATCTGTACAAAGGACCGCACCTAAACAAAGAATTATTTCTGCTTATACTGTAGACCCTGTAGAAAATGCATTAGATATTAGTGGAGAAACACAAGCAAGAGTTGGAGATGAAGTAGCACCATATATAACTTCAACTGGATCTACTGAAGAAAAACCAGCTACTAGCACTACCGGTAAAAACAATTGGTTATCTGGAGTAGGAAACTTATTTACAGATATTGCTGCACTAGCTCCTACTATATCTAACATGTATACAAAACCAGAGTCTTTCAATGCAGTATACAATCCGTATGAAGCTCAGATAAACCAAACAATGGCTAATCGTAGATTTGATATTAGTCCAGCCAAGAGAGCTATTCGTGAGAACAGAGCGATTAGTAATTATAATGCTGCTAATTACAACCCTAACACTGGAGCTAATCTAGCATATAGAATTCAGAGTCAGGTTGCGGCTAATAAAGCTATATCAGATTTATATTCTACAGCTAGCAATGTTAATAACCAGTATAAAGCAGATTATGCTAGTACTTTGAATAGTTTAGGACAGCAGAGAGTTAATGCTACTAACATGGCGGTAGACATGAATGCTAGAAGTAGAGCTGCTGCTAGAAACATTCAAAGAACAGCTCTGAGTCGATTGAGTCAGTACGCACAGAACAAACAACTTATGAAGAATCAAAAGTCTAGAGATATGGCTATGTTGGAAATGTATGGACCATTCCTAGAAGCTGGTTACAAAGCAAGTGATTACGCATCATTCATGAAACAATTTAGAAAGGGATAATATGGCAGCAAATATGTACGATCAAGCCGCGTAGGCTTAGTTTATTAATACTTATGTGCCTATCAATTTTGGAGAATTATATAGAATAGGTGCAGCACAAAAACAAGCAGTAGATCAAGCGGCATAGCAATTTGGAACACAACTTTAGAAATTTGGAGAATTTCAATCTCCATCTAGTGTAGATACTAAAAGGTATTATGATCTTACTATAGGTAGACAAGATATACAAGATGCAGTGAATTAGATGGCATCTAACCCTGATGCATTAAAAGATGCTGCGTTTAGATCTTAGTTGCAATCTATCATCAATAATGTTGATTACAATGCTTTATCTTAGTTACGTCAGAGTTCTGAGAACTTGTCTGCTAGATAGAAAATGATAGCATAGATGAAAGCTCAGGGTAAGTATAATCCCAATTGGGATGATATTGATATAAGTAATTGGGATACTATGGGCGGAGCAGGTATAATGAATGAATTATCTCCTATTGAGTGGATGAACGCTAATCAACTGAGTAATGCATACTTTGACAATCTTAAACCTAGTACACTACAGAGTGTGTTCAAGAACGGAATAAAGTATCAAAGACAGGGTATTACTTATGACACTTTGAAAGGTATTGCTGATGCTAGATTTAATGACTTAATAGCTACTCCTCAAGGACAAATGTATTATAGAGATGCACTACGTGCTACTAATGGGGATAAGGACGCAGCGAAAGAAGCCTTTACTACAATGATAGCAGATTCTCAGAGAGACAGAATAATGGAACAAGAAACTATTGATCCATATTGGTTAGCTATGGCTAAATCTAGAATGGGTGGTGGTTCTCAACAACCTCAAACTGTGTTACCTACTAGGCAGTAGATGTTAGATAGAGATTGGATTAATAGAGTTAACCCTAAATTTAGCAACATATCTACTGAATCTAGAAAAGAATTAGAAGATCAATTTACCAAAGTAAATGATGCATATAAAAAGTATCAACAAACTGGTAAAGACGAAGATTTAGCAGATTACTTACTACAAGCTAATAAAGCTCAAACTAGACAGACAGAGCTATATCAAAGTAATATGTAGAAAGTAATGAAAGAGGATTTTCAGAAAGCCGCTAACTTCAAGCTAAACAATGATCCTAGTAAATCTAAAGAGTACAGTAGAAAAGGATATATTAAAGGTGTTAACTATGCTTTGGATGAAGCTAGTTCTACGGCTGCTCTAAAGAAAGAGGATCCTATATTTACGTCTCTCGGAGCTACCTACAATGAATACACCCAATCAAATGGTCAAAAGACTGGTGTATATCAGTTCTCTAACTCTAATGGTTTCTTATTACCAGAAACTGTATTCCAATTTGCTACTAATACAGGACAATCTGAAGCAAAAAGAGATGCTGGTTTATTTAGAAGTGATGAATTTCCATTTAAACAATTGGTAGAAAGTGGTAGTTTTGGTAGTGTACAATTTGTTCCTGAAACTAGACAAAATCTTATATAGATAGGCGAAAATAAATTAATTAAAGGTAAACTTAGAATACCAGTTAAAGAAATAGAAGATGTTCTTGGAACAGGTATATTACACGAACTGAAAGGAAACGCTCCTACTGATTATTTTTCTCCTACTACCTTATTTGGTAGACAGTCTACTAAACAAGCTTTAAAATAGAATTTTGATAGTAAAGAAATTAAATATGGAGAAGATGGAGAACCATTCTATGAAGTAGATATGTACAGACAATTACCTGACGATTCTAATGGAGATTATTGGTATCAAGTAAATCAACTCAGAGAAAACTCTCCTTCACATGTTGGTGTAGGTGGTGCTACTCAAGCACAAGCAATGCAAGAACAATCAGTACGTAGTATATACGACTAAATAAGTTATTATGAGTAAGAAAAAAGTACCCGACTATACGTTTGTCGACAATTTTTAGAGAGAAAATGATAGGGCTAAATCGTTATTTAGCCCTAAAGTGAATACAAATGCATACTTAAATGTAATGCAGAATCCTCCTCATGAGGAGGCGCCAAATGACTTTAATTGGTTCTCTAATGCTTTTTATGACTGGAATATAACTAGAAACCAAACTAATAAAGATACAGCATTGGGAGAGTATGTGTATCTACAGGAGGATTACGATACCCTAGAAGGAGCTAAGCAATATCTTCAAGCTATAGATTAGATACTTAACTCTGAACCTGTTTCAGAGGATCCGTATAAAGCAGAATAGCTTAATCAAGCTAGACTTGTGGCAGAATAGACTAAAGCTAGTTATGATAAGTTAATGAGTAAAGACTTTAATAATAACTCAATAAAAGACTTTATATTTCCAGAAAGATTAACCAGATTAACTCCAGAGCAACAAATAGCAAATATTGACAAACTACTGGACGGAGAAATATCTGAGGGAGGAGTTATAGCTAGAAGAAACGAAGCTCTCGAAAAAGCTAAGAGATATCAGACTTATGTAGATTATTGGGAAGATAAATTAGCTAATGCTTCTGGTAATGATTACTATACAAGAAAGAAGAACTCTCCAGGTATGGATCTTACCGATATAGATACTTACTTGTTTAAACTGCCTGGTTTGTTGGGTTCTTCTGCATCTAGCATGGGTTCTCAATTAGTTAGTACAGTAGGAGCAGCCATCAGTTCTAGAGGTGTAGGCGGTGGTTTAGGTATAGTGGGCGGTGGCATTGCTGCCATAGTAGGTAATGTAAATGCTAGAGACCAAGAATCTAAAGCCGAGGTTTATAGTAATTATAAACAAAGTCTTATTAATGCTGCTGATAAAGAGAAAATCAGTTCTGCTGTATTAAAAGAAGCCAAAAAGAAAATGGAAGAATCAGGTCAGTATACTCCAGAATAGATTCAAGATGATGACTATGTGTACGACTAGATATTATCTGATAATATTAAAGTAAGTAATGTTAAGTTCAATTAGTTAAGAGTTAATAATCTAGATGGACTTGAGTCACTGTATACTGATAATATGGCTTTAGCTGGTAGTGACATAGTACAGACTTTCTTAGAAGTAACTCCTTTGCATGAACTTGCTAAACAAGTAAGAGGATATAAGATGTTCAAGAAGTTATAGTAGTCTAAGATAGGTAAAGCTACTGAAACTATCGCTAACAAGTATGGTAATATAAAAGAACAATTAGCAGATAGAATAGACGACATAGCTTCTTTTGGTATTGATAATGTAGATAAACTTCCAAGACTTACTAGGAGAAAGAAAGTACTTGACATTGGAGGTAGAATGGTCATCAGTAGTATGCTAGAAGGTGCAGAAGAAGGAGTTCAGTACATTAAAGGACAGAGATACATTGACAGAGATTTCGACCCAAACCCTAATCTAGCTAAGAGTTGGGCTAAGAATCTTGGCACAGGAGCTAGAGCTATATTTGCAGCTATAACTCCATGGGATCCTGTTTATTCTGATGATGAAGAATTTTTAGAGAACTTCAAAGGTGGAGCCATACTTGGTGGGCTTATGACAGGAGTTATAGGTACTGCTACATCAATACAGCCTCTGAATAAACAAATATCTGGACAACAGTTCTTGTCTACTCTGTATGCTGAGAATATAGCCTCTAAGGATCTAGTTCGCAAGAATATATTATATAGTAAAAAGATACGAGAAGGTAAATGGGATGAAGTAATGAGTGCTTTTGATGATCTAGAAGCAGCCAACATTCCTGGTATGGATACTGAAGCCGTATAGTCAGAAAGAAAAAGAGCTTAGTTAATGTATAACTCATTTACTTCTAGATAGAATATTCAAGCAGCAATGAACGCTGGCATAGATCCTAGAACTGAGGATTATGATATATTCGTATCTCTAGCAGATCATCACGATAGATAGTTACAAGAAGCTAGAGAACAACATACTGCTAATCTAGGTGATGCTGAATACTTACTATATGGATAGGAAGTAACAGATTATATTCATAGTTTAAATAAGGAATTTACTGCTGATCAAGAAGCAGCAGTAAGAAAACTTATTGCTTTAAAAAATGAGCTAGATGTATCTAAGTAGATACAAGACGAATACTTCGCAGGTAATTCTGAAAAGCTGAATAAACTATAGACGTATACTAATACTAGAACTAATAAAGCAGATCTTACTACATTTCAACAGATGTTAAGTAAAGATATTAAGGCTTTAGAAGAGTAGTATAACAATCTTAGTGAGATGCTGTCCGAACTAGGTTTAACTGAGGAACAGCTAGAAGTACCAAAAGCTCACCAAGATATTAGGAATGCTTATGAGAAAGTGGTTGCTTCTCAATTAGACTTAGCCAGAGCTGAAGCAGAAGTTACAATCATGAGTACTCCAGAAGGAGCCAAAGCTAAGATAGATAAATATAAAGGAGTACTTAGTAAAGATAATGAATTTGTTCAAAAACTTAATGATCTCTACTCTGGAAAAATAGAACAAGATGTAACAGAGAATAATGAGGACGTAACAGTAGAACCAGTTGATCCTACGCCAGTTCCAGTAGAAGTTACTCCAATAACAGAGTAGAAAGAACAAAAAGAGGAAGAACCACAATCTATTTCAGATACTAGGAATGCAGTTCGTTGGATTCAAAACAAATACTTTAAAGAAGAAAGAGACGAAAAAGGAAATAATAAGAAAGTACTCAATGTAGACAACATATACGGGCAGGCTTATAAAGATGCTACAGATGCACTGAAAGATGCTTATTTTAATATAAATCCTAGAGCTAAAAACTTTAAGGAATTTAGTGCACAGTCTGTTCTACAAGATGAGGTGTTCTCTAGAGACGAACGTGCAGATTTATGGGAAGACTTATTTAATACTCGCAATCAATTAGAAGAAGAAGTATATACTAACGGTAACTCGGCTAGAGCTAAGGAACTAGTGAATTTAATTCGTAACAAGATAGAAGCGCTACAAGATGAAATTGGAGCAATATAGTCTCTACATGAATTTATAGCTGCAAGCGAACCATACATTCACGAGTAGTTCTTGAAAATAAAAGATAAAGAACATAAGATAGTAGAGTAGTAGGATGCTATGACTCCTGTAAATGAACCAGAAGTTCCACAAGCTCAACCAACAGATAAAACCACGGAAGATAAACCTGCACAAGTTGACGAGCTGCCTTCCCTTGGATCATTACTTGGAGATTTAGTAGGTCAAGAAGCTGCACAAGCTCTAGATACTCCTGCTCCTAAAGAAGTAACTCCAGAACAGATAGCTCCAAAAGATACAGAACCTCTTACATATGATCAAACTCTGGATCCATATTCACATGAACTTAATTATAGGTTAAGTAATACTACAAAAGATGCAAATGGTAACTACACTATAATTACCTATAAGAAGTTCCAAGGTATGGAGGATTATTTGAATAATGAAGAGTTCTCTTTAGTAAGCGCTAAAGATGATTTCATATCTGAAGTAACAAAGAACGGGGTACATTTCGAAGTAAAACCTTATACTAGAGATGGAGTAACCGAAGATGCTATATATGCAATATTCAACTATAAAGGAAAGAAATATGTAGCTGCTGTAAGAACAGAAAGAGGACTGACTGCTAGTAGAAGCAATAGATTCAATAGTATGGCATTTGCTCAACAAGAACAAATACGAAAGAATCTAAGTGATTTGCGTAATAAGATAGTGGAACTGTATAAACAAGTGCAAGCTAATCCTAACTTACAAATAGTTCCTACTATGTTACGTAGAACTCCGGGTAGTGTAAGAAATGAGAAGAATGCAGATAATAGTCCTAAGAATAGATCTCTAACAGAATCTAGATGGTTAACTATTAAAGACCCATATTAGATTACTCCAGACAATACTGAAGTAGGTATTACTACCGGTCCTATCGGAAAAGGTATTATTAGACTTAAGAATAGAGTATTGTCATATAATGGTAAACAAATGGGTAAGCCTGCTTGGGTTATCAAAGCTACTAACTACGATGGTACAGTATATGATAAGCCAGTTATTCTTAACTACAAGAAATTCTCTGATTCACCAAAGGTTGCAGATCTAATATTAGATCTAGTTACTAGTAACCAACAACAATATGTGGATGCTAAAGGAGTATAGACTCCTATTTCTCCTAAAAGATTGTTAAATTTCTTGGTTAATTTTGGACCATAGACGGCTACTAACCCTAATAATACCGCATACAATCAGTCTCAAATACAATAGAGAATAGCTAAACAATTCTATGAAGACGACAACGGTAATATAGTAATGGGTTCTACTACCTACTCTATAAGTGATTTACTTACAGACGAAGGAATAAGAAATAAAGCAAAACAATATATAATGGATAACTTTCATTATAACATTGACGAAGATGGTTTAAATAAAAATTATCTTGGAGGAGATTTGCAAGCAGAAGATAGAGACCCACATTTTGATCAGCTGTATTCTTTCTTTAGAAATAGTGATGTAGATAAGATAACTATTATACCAGGAGAGTTAGAGTTTACAAGAAAGGATTTTGGGGTAGAAGGAAATCCTAAAGGTATCAGTGTACTTGGATGGTATATCAAGCAAGGTATATTACAAACAGATATAGCTGATGAATTATGGGATGCAAATATCTATGTTGATGATGTTAGACTAGTAGATAAAACTGTTGAACAGGTTCAAGAACAATCAAATGAGAATATTCAAGAAGCTGTTAAAGAAGACAATTTAACTACTAGAACTATTGAATACACTGATGGATCTGGTAATAAACAATCTCTAAATCTAGCGGATATCTACTCTATATTGGACGGTAAGAAAAGAAAAGGTCCTAATATGGAGGTAGAATCAGATATTAATTGGGATATAGAATATAATCAGGAGGAACGTATGAATGCTGCTCAGGCAAAAACTTGGATTGAAAATACGTTAGGCATTACTCCTGAGATAACAGATGCAGTCATAGATGTTACTGAAACTGGTATGAATGTGGTAGGTAGAGTTACAGAAGATTCTATTCTACTATATGAGGATGCTCCGTTAGGAGTTGAATATCATGAAGCTTGGCATAGAGTATCTCAGTTACTTATTGATGATAAGAGTAGAAGAAAGATATATGACAGATATAATCGTAAGAATAAACAATAGCTGAATGATTCGTAGATAGATGAAGTATTTGCAGAACAATTTAGACAATTTATGTTAGATGAATCTGGAAAATATGATTTCGATACTAGAAACTGGTTTAAGAAAATACTTAACTTTATCAAACTATGGGCAAGAACTGGACAGTATGGTTTAGCTAAAATTTATAATAGTATATTAACTGGTAAATATTCAGGAATAAAACCTAGTTAGAGTAACATAGAAAGATTCAGACGTATATATGGTGAATCTGGACCTAACTTTGAAGTAGCCGGTCATACCTTTAATACTATTACTAAACAAAAACAGTTTGACGATATAGTTAAGAGTTTAACCTATGCATTCTTCAATGTTGCATTCGCTGAAGGCAAATATATATCTTATGCAGACCTAAATCAAAATAAGCCTACTTTTGAAAGACTTAAACTGATAACAGAAGCACAAGCTGCTAAATTCCCGTCTCCTACTATGAATGAGATAGTAGAGAAATTTGATAGTATATTTGCGCCAGAAATAGCATCTAGAGTTAAACAATTAGGTATACGTACTATTGATAAAAATTCTGAAGATCTAGCATCTATTGAAGAAGCTCAGGAAGGCATAGATATAGGTCAACATACCGTAGAAGGTATGAATATTTCTATCAAAGATAATGCTCCAGCTGAAGTAAAATTCTTCTTCTAGACTATACCTGCTATGGAAAGAGGTAAAGATGGTAACTATTAGACTAAGATAGATCCAGTTACTAAATTCCCTAGCTTCGTTGATGCTAATCAAGCATGGAACAATGTGTTGAAGGATCTAGCAGGATGTCGTACGATAGCTAATATATTTGATAAAGTTAATTTGTTAGCTTAGAATGATGCTTTCTATACGTCTCTGTTGTTAAAGTTAGCTAATGAGATTCAGAAAACAAGTAGTGATAATTCTAGAGTAGCAACCGATGCTGAAGCTATGCTTACTAAATTAGAAACAGTTATTACTTGTGACATTAATAATTTCATTACAGCTAAGATAAGTAAAGATAAGTAGACAGGATTTACTAAAACCTCTTTAGTAGATAATACTGTGGATATTAAGGCTATTAAGTATCCTATGGTATGGTCCCAATCATTATTTACTAACTCTGGATTGTTCAAATACGATAAGCAAGGAAATATAATTGCAGATGCATAGGCTAAATAGTCTTTAAAGATAGTAATTGATAATCTTACAGCTATTAGAACTGCGTTCTAGAATCGTAAAGGTATATTAAAGGTAGGTGATAGAAATGTAGACTTACACATACCGATGAATCAAGAATGGCTGAAAGATAGAATAGTAAATTATCTCCAAGCAGTAGGTATTGGGATAGATAAACCTACTATTAATAGAATGTTATTATCTGGAGATTATGGAAATCCTAAAGCTGATTCTTATACTTTGCTAAACTCTTTTGTAGTAAATATAAACAACTTTGGAGGTTTAGATAAGATAACAGAGGTACTTAACACTATTCACAATGCTATAAAGATTGATAATACTATAGGAGATATCATCATATCTGGTAAAACTGTATCACCTAAATCAATCTGGAGTAATGTAGGTTATGTTAAAACATTAGCTAATTACTACGCATTTGTACATGCTACAGATAAGGGGTTGAGCAGCTATGGTCCTGATGGTAATACTTACTATATGGTGTCGTAGAATAACTTCGTGAAAGATAGAGTACACGAGATGATAACTGATCCTTAGGTACTAGCTGATCTTAATTCAGTAAACTATAACCAACATTCTATTATATTAAGTGCTATTAATGGAGGTAATAAGAACATACAAGTAGAAACATTAATTAACTTTAAAGACGAAACTTCTTACGATGCAGGTAGAGATTACTTTAAGATTACAGATAGAGAGGATTATATTGCAAAAATGACAGCTGTTCTTAATGACAGAATAATCTTCCCTACCGTAGCTGATAAAAAAACTTATCATTTTCTAAGAGGTATAAAACTACCACATGAAAGGATTAATTTCAATGTAACTCCTCAAGGTATTTATGTAGGTTATGGAGAACAAGCTATTGATATACTGATGGGTTACTGTCAAGATGAACTTAGCCAGATAGAACTGTGTCTACGTCAGATAGATGATGATCCTGCACATTTTGATAAAGAAACTGGTATTCATTATAATGAAGATGGTACAGTTAATAATGATTGGTTAGAACCTAGTAGAAGAATAAAGAATTTCCATACTCCTAACACTTATAAATACACAGACAAACAAGGTAAAAAACATACTGTTAAACTTGAAGGTAATGGAGCTAGATTCTTGTTCCTAACAGGAATTTACGCTAATGGTAAATTCATAAACTTCAACGATCCTAAGAAATCTGCTAAGGAATGCCTATAGTTGGCTAAGGATTATTTCTTTAATGCTCCTAAAGATGCTCAAAAGATATTCTTAAGCGATCTTATTAATCGTAGAGTAAAAGAAGAAGTAGAAACAGCTAAGAAACTAGGTATTATTACAGCTAATGATAATAATAGTATATGGAGTTTACGTAGTTAGTTACTTGATGATACTGAATTACTAGAAAGAACAAAAGCATATAACAATGTAGACGCTTCTAATGCAGAAGGATATGCTATATGGGATATGCTCGCTGACTATACTATTAATAGTATAATATCCATAGTAGAAATAGAGAAGTTATTTAATGGATCTCCTGCTTATTACAAAGTAAAATATGATAGAAACGGTATAGTAGATATATCTGTAGATAAGATCAAGCGTTTAGGAGCTCTTACTTCAACTGGTCTGAATAATAGATTGGATTTCAATAATGATCCTATCAGACAAGAGTATGTCGTTGCTGAACTAAAAGATCATGAAATTCAAGATAAGCAGTATTATGAATACGAAAGACTGTTTACTAGAGGTAATATTAAAGAAACTATTCAAGAGTTAGAAGGGGAAGATGCTTGGAACGAAGTAAAAGATCTAAGTATACAGGAGATAGAAAAAATATATCCGAAAGCAGTTAGTATAGCTAAAGATGCTGCTAAAGTAGAAGTAGCTGGTTATAAGGAAGGTATCAATGTTGCAGATGCTGCGGTTTATATTAGTCCTATAATGGCTAGAGATCTTCTTAGAATGCGAGGAGAATGGAACGCAGACGTTAAAGAGGCATTCGACATACTTACTAATGAAGATACAGCAGATAAATGGGATTCAGATCCAGAATTATATGCTAAGGCTAATAAAGTAGTACTGAATGCTATGAAGTATATGGCTTTTGGTACTAGATTCAATGAGATTAGTGGTCTTGGTATACCGTATTTCAATAAGATGGCTTTATTCCCGTTATTTAAATCTATAGCAACTGGAGATATTAAAGCTTTATATGACAGAATGATGGATCCAGATCCAGACAAGAGAGTAGATATGGTAATGTTCGACTCTGCTGTAAAAGCTGGTTCTAGAGCTCCTATGAAAGCTTACAGAGAAGCTAAAGACAGTGAGATAGAATTAAGAGATGGATAGACAACTTTATCTGCTAGCTTGACTGACTAGATAATTAGTGGTGAGGGAAATACTCTTAATGATTTCAATAATCTAGTTACTTATAAATAGAAGTTCAAATATTTGCGTCAACAGTTAGCAACCAATCCTCATACACACGAAGAACAAATGGCAGGTACTCAGTTCATGAAAGTGAATCTGTCTAATATTCGTATGAATGATATGTATGGTAAGGAAGGGGAACAAGTATCTGGTAGAGAAATAAAAGAAACCGTAATGGGAGCATTAAACAAACTATCAGATATAGGAAAACAACAATTATCTGATGAATTGTTTACTGAGGATGGTAAAGTAAATATTACCAAATTAGGTACTATGCTATATCAAGATGCTAGAGAATCAGATGCTAATGACAATGTGTTGTCTGGTTTAAAAACTAAAGACGATGCATTTGTTATACCTCTATCAGCTTTATCAGATAATAAATGGATAGAGAGCAGATTTATATCTATGATAAACAAAAAGATCATAGATGTTCAAATGCCCGGAGGAGCGTTTATCCAAAGGTCTGCGTTTGGTCTTGAAGCTACTGCTACTAAAGTTATCACTCCAAATATGATAAACAATGGTGTAGCTCTTAAGATGAATAATGAAGAAGGGTCTATGGATTCTGTAGTAAGTATTAATCTATTCAAACACATTATACCTAACTACAGTAAAATGACCTTTAGACAAGCAAGACAATGGTTGTTGGATAAAAAAATCATAGGACCAGACGCTACTGCTAATTCTATAGGTTATCGTATCCCTACTCAATCTATAGCATCTATATCTGCATTAAGGTTTGTTGATGTATTCCCAGAAATAATGGGAGACATAATCATGCTACCAGAAGGATTTACTAAACTTACTGGTTCTGACTTCGATATTGATAAATTGTATGTTGCAAGATTTGCGTATAATAAGCAAGGAGAAAAGATAACTAGGAGTGAGAATTCTAGTATAGATGAAGTAGCTAACTCCTATAAGAATGACATGCTAGACGCGTATATGAAAGTTCTCCTTACTAAGGATAATTTCAACTCCCTTAAACTTTCTATTGATAATGCTACTGAAAATGTGAAAGAGGTACTTAGAGATATAGAACGTAATAGAGGTGTACATTACGCGCAACCATTTGAAGTATACACTCCTACTTATCAAGAAGCTAGAAAAGCAGAATATACTGGTGGTAAAGCAGGGATTGGTCCGTTTGCGCTGAATAACGCCCATCACATTCTCACATAGTTAACTAATTTAAAGATGCAGGAGAATGAATTTACTAATGCATTACAGATTACAGACCTTGGTAGAATATACGATTATCCTACAGGAAATCAGTAGAAAGGAGGTAGAATATTAGATTGGCTATCTGCTATGATTAATGGTTTCGTAGATATAGCTAAGGATCCATATATCGTACGTCTTAATGTTAATCCATGGACTTATAATATGGTTAACTTCTTACTTCGTACAGGTAAAGGTGAATTAACATTCTACTTTGTAGGTCAACCTATCTTTAAGGAGATAGCAGAAGAAGTAGCTAAAACTAAAGGTAAGTACGGTGTAGATAGAACTAAAACTCCTACTCAATTAGAGAAAGAAGCTATTAAGAGAGTATTAGATAAATATGATCCGACAGGCTCTCATAGATCAAGATATCAGTTTATAAATACAAAAGATGATCTGAAAGTTCAGGAATATGGAGACCTATTTAAGGCAGATAGAGGCTCCTCTTATACTAGAGAACTATTATTACATCCGGAGGACTTCGAATTCAATAGAGAACAAATCAAGATGTATTATGCGTGGTTAGCTCTTAAACCATATGCGGATAGCTTAGCAGATCTAGTAAAATATTCTAAAATAGATACCAAAAAAACAGGTAAAACATTTGCTGAACAACAGGTATATTATAATGGAATGCAAGATCTAAAAGAAAACGGAATGTTTGCAGAAGGTGAAGTAGAGAGATTCTATAATGAAACATTCATTCAAACTAAGACAGACAACAGTATACCTTTTGGATCTAGTATATTTGAGAATCTGTTATTTAGAAATACTAAAACATTTATAAATCAATATAATACAGTATTATCATTACTTGGTAGAAAGAATAATGCTAACGCTAAACTACTCAACCCTATTATATCTGGGATGGAAGCATAGATAAAAACTGAATTCTTTAACCAATTTGTAAAAGACAACGATATAGATGTAGAAGGAATGTTTAGGGGTAATAATACTATTGCTAAAAGATTGAATAAGTTTAAAACTATGATACTTAGAGGAGATGAACGTTACAGATATCTCTTAAATCCTAATGGTACTATTGCTAACGACTTCCTAGAATATCTAATACCTAATATCAATAATGAGGGAATTGATTTTGTAGATACTTCTGAATTACTTAGTGCTGACCAAGTATCAGCTAACAATTTGATTAACTATTGGAGAGAATTATTAGATGATCCACTTCCAGAAGTAAAAAGACTAGCTAGAGATTTGGCAGTATATGCTTTTTACACATCCGGAGATAACTTCGCCATGAATTCGTTCTTCTAGTATCTACCTAATAGTTATAGACAACAGATTGGCTATACCGAGTTTGTACAAGGTAAATTAGATCAGTTGATAAATGAATCTCAATTAGGGTACTCTAACAAAGACGATTTGTTCTTGAATAACTGGACAAACGATATGTTAGTAAAACCAGTAGAGAGAGAAGGTGGTAAGTTAGGAATGCCGTTCTTGTCAGTTGGTTTAAATGAAGAATCTACACCTAATATTATAGTAGGTAGACGTATAGGTTCTGAGAGATCTGATATTGCTCCTATTAACTGGGTAAAAGTAACTATGCCAGATGCAAGAGGAAGAATGGTAACAAGAGCTTATCCTATCTTCCCTCCGTATATTAAGATGTAGGATGGTAAAGGATATGATACTAAGAATTGGCATGTATACACTCTTATAGGTTTCTAGGATTAGATAGAACTAGACAGCAATAATAAGCCTACTGGTAATATACTATATACTCCAATATATGGTCTGGTAAGTAAGAAAGGATACAAGCAAAGAGGTCATACTATAGTAGAATATGGTAGGAAGACCCAATTTGATTTCAATATGGAGAATGAATGGAACTACAAAGAAGCATTAGAGAATCCTACTGCATTAGCAGATATGGCTTCACAGATGTAGAAACCAGATTGGGAGCAAATGATAAGAAGTATTCATATTATAAGTTCATTACCAAGTTACTCTGGAATGAATTATGCGTTACAGGAACAAGAAAGAGTATATATGGAAGATTCAGAAGTATTGGAAGAAGATGAAGTAAAAGGCGAAGTTCTTGAAGAGAAGGAAGAATCTACTTTTGTAAATCATTCAGGTGGTGCAAAAGGATCTGACACAGTGTGGGGCGAAGTTGGTTCTGAATTTGGAGTAACTTCTAGACACTATTATGCAGAAGGACAAAGAACCCCGTCAGGAAATACACCTCTTACTAAAGAACAATTAGCAGAAGCCGATAAGCATTTAATAAAGGCTAACTCTAAACTCAATAGAAGATTTCCAACTTCTAATGATTATGCAAATAATCTTCTTAGAAGAAACTGGTTCCAAGTCAAAAACGCAGATACCGTATATGCTATAGGTCATATATCAGACAATGGAACCGTAGATGGAGGAACAGGATGGGCTGTGCAGATGGCTATTGACAATAATAAAGATGTATATGTTTTTGATCAGCAGAGATTAACATGGTATAGAAATAGAAACAAACAATGGTCAGAAGTAACCACTCCTAGACTTACTCCTAACTTTGCAGGAATCGGTACTAGAGAAATAACTAGAGAAGGTATCCAAGCAATAAGAAATGTTTACTCTCTAACTTTTAATGGAGAAATAGAAAACTATGTAGGATCATTATTTGGAACAGAATTGTTATCCCTATATGAGTAGGGCAATACTAGACTAAATGAGGTACTAGATTAGATGTTAGATCTTACTCCAGAAGAAAGATAGACTTATTTAAATGAGTTCTCACAATTTATGGCTAAAGAGAAAGTAGACACTTAGGATAAACTTGAAGAAGCTCTAAGAAAATTCATATGTAATTTATAATAACCAGATAATATGTATAAATGTTCAAACAAAAATCTTCCAGAGTGGAAGGAATTAGAAAAAGTTGTACCAGAAGTTGCATATACTATCTGGGATATGAATAATGGTCATGGTATAGATAAGGCTCCGAATGGGGAGCCTTCTATATTATTTTAGAATCTTCTTAAAGAATTCGAAGATGATAGAGATAGAGCCATAAGAACCAAAGCAAGAATATTCTCCAAGAGCTTCTAGGACTCTATAGCTAATTATACTTTAGATGAAAACGGAGAACCATACATATAGGATATAATCAAAGAGGATACGGTTACTTATGATAGTGCAGACTACACAATACCTAGTGACGATGAATTGAGAACTCTAAAGGAAATATCTGATGTATATACGAAGATATAGAAAGGTTTAAAAGATCGTCTTAATGCTATTAAGAGATATTCTAGTAAAAATCCAAAAGTATGGAGAGATTTATAGAATCTCATACAGAAATTATCTAATTCTGAAACAGAGCAAGGTATAATATAGTTTCTTGAACATGTTCGAGATTCTTTAAAAGATAGTTAGAATTTCTTGAGTAAACCGATAGACGAAATCAATGCTAAGTAGATAAGACAGCTGTCTAATGATTATGTAGGATTCTATAAACCTCTTATTGATAATATTCAGTATATAATTGATACTACTGATATATTTAAGGATTAGGATAATTATTAGGATATCATCAATCTAGCTAAAAATATGGCTCAATCTATTAGTACTGTTAACAATAAGTTTATGAATGTACTAAAGAGTAAAGGTTATAGTTATTTGTCTTAGTATTTAAGACAACAAGGTATGCCTGATAATATGATATAGGATACTATAAATTGGCTAGATGATCCGAAACATGATTCCAGTATATTTATGAACTGGTTTGGAATGGCTACTAACAGTAATAATGGAGTACAACAGGCTATAGCTAAAATGCTTAATGATGTTAAGAATGCTACAGATAGAGAAACACTAGAAGTAGGTATTAAATTGGTTAAAACTTTGAATGAGGCTAAACAAAAATATGGTTCTGATGTTCAAAAACTGTTATATGAGAGAGATGAAAATGGTAGATATACCGGATTACGAGTAAAGCCACTAAACTGGGGCAAGTTGAACAAAAATAGAAAAGAGTATTTAGAAGGACTAGCAGAAGAATTAGGTATTAAGAAGGACTCTAATGGTTAGTACGAAATACCATTCAACGAATCTATACAAAAGAAGTGGTTTGATGGAATAAATAAGTGGTATAATAAAAACGCAGAAAGAAAATATAAATCTGAATATTATAATCTACGAAATAAATTGTTATCTCCAAAGACAAGAGCCGCTCAAGATGAAATACAGCATTTCATAGATAGTATAATTAGCCCTATTACTATAGATGGTATAGAATATGATAATCTACTTAGTCCCTCTGAATTTAATCAGTTATAGGAATTACGTAAACAGAAGAGATTATTAGCCAATCCCTATAACTTAGATGGTAGTGAAAAAACTGGTGACGATGCAATAATAGCCAGAGAACTTACTGCATTTAATGAAGAAGTATCTAAACATATTAAGTATGATGTGGATTTAGATAGCTATCTTAAAGATAGAGCTAAAGTAATCAAGAGATACGGAGAAGATTCGGAGGAGTACAAGTTATGGGAAGAACGAAACACTGTAGAACGTTATAATTAGGCATTTTATGATAGAATAGAGGCTCTAGACAGACCTATACAAAGTGAAGACTATAAAAAATTGACTGATCGTAGAAGAGCTATACTATCTATATATAAAGATGCTGGAACAGGTAAGATAAATGTAGACAGTATGTCTGATGCAGAAAAGAGAGATTTGCTATAGCTAGACTAGGACATTGCTGATGCATATCAATATAGTGAGGAATATAGAGGAGAAGCTACTGATAAATTCTCTGATTTTGCAGAAATGGCTCTTACAGAACAATATTATAAGGATATGGACCAAGCTAGAAAAGTTGGAGGAGATGCCTATAATACATGGTTCTATAATAATCATTACGAAGACAAACGTGGTGTAATGCGTCCAGCATCATATTATACAGAACTTCGACCATTGCCACAATTAATGAGTCAATACAAAGAGAGGGTTCCTAATAGTAGATATTCTAAAATATCTCCTAGATCAGATTGGTATAATGCCAACTGGGATCCTGAAGGACCTGCTATTCAACCAAACAAGAAATTATATGATAATAGTAGGGCTTATAATGAAATGGCTAGTAAACCTGAAGTAAAAGCACTATATGATTAGATAGAGCAGATAATGGAGCAGGCTAATTCATACGTATCTTTTATGTAGTTCGCGAATGATAGTAGAATGCCTTAGATTCCAGCTAGATTTATGCAAGCACTGAATCGTAAAGATGGTATGTTAGCAAAATTAGGCTATACGTTCGAAGATTTCGCGGTTACTAAAGATGATGATTTAGATTTCGTAGAAGAGTTCTCAACGATGCCAAATGGAGATCCTATTAAAGTAATACCTACTAGATTTATTAAAATGCTAGATGATACTAATATTATATCTACTGATGCTGTAGCTGCTGTAGTATAGTATTATAACATGGCAGCTAACTACAAGAACATGTCAGAGAAATAGGACGAAGTAGAGCTACTATTGAATCTATTAAAGAATACATCTATTAGAACTAGAAAAGAACTAAAAGGACCCGGGTCAACTAACGTATATAAACAATCTCAACTGTTAGTAGATAGACTTATGTATGGTAGAAATAAATCGCCTTTGACTGCCAATGTATTTGGAAAAGAACTAAATATAGGTAAATCTTTAGATATAGTTAGAGGTTTTGTTACTAAAGTAAACTTATCAGGTAATTTATGGTCTATAGGAACTAGTTTCTTTACAGATGCAACTTATACTACACTAGAAGCTAAAATGGGAAGGTATTTTGATCTTGAAGATTTAAGATTTGCGTAGAGTGAGTTCTCAAGAGAATTACCTAGAATGATGGCTAATATAGGTAATCCTGATCCTAAAGGAAAACTACCATATTTACTTATGTTAAATCAAGTAGTAAAGGAAAACTAGGAGTTATTTGATAGGCTAGATGAAAGTTAGGTTTTAAGGTCTATAAACTAGAATTTCTGGTTTGCAGGATATACCTAGGCAGATTATACGGTTAAGAGTCATACGGTAATAAGTATCTATCATAATTATCGTTTCGTAGATGGTGAAGGATTTTTGTCTAAAACTTAGTATATAGATAAATTCTATCCAAATGGTAGAAAAGCAGGGGAAGTAGCATTTAAATAGTTAAAAGTTACATTATATGATGCTTATATAAGCAATGATAGTGGCGATGTATCAGTAGATCCTAGGTATAAAGAATATATTACTGATAAACTGCTGAATGATGTTAAAAATCGAATTCAAATTCTTAGTAAGAGAATAGACGGTACTATAAGAGAAGTAGATAAAGCGGCAGTACATGCTAATTCCATTGCATCTTATACTGTTATGTACCGTAACTTTATGGTTTCAGCATTACATGATAGATTTAAGAAAAAGCAATATAACCTAGATTTAGGTACTATAGAAGAAGGTTATTATCGTGTTACAGGAAGATTCTTATAGAATATAATAGGAAATAGGCATTTTGCTCTTACACAGTTGTTAGCTGATTATGATAATATGTAGGAGTATGAACAATATGCTGTTCGTAGAGTATTGTATGAGTTATTGTTAGTAGCAGGGTCTACTTCAGTAGCAGTTACGTTAGCAAGTTTAGTAGATGGAGACGATGATTACGATATGTGGTTGACTCAAGCAGTTACATATCTTGCAATGAGATCAGCGTTCGAATTTCGAACTATGTACAACCCATTTGAATTAATGTCTTTAATTAAATCTCCTACAGCTGCTTTTACTTGGTTTGATAATGCCTCTAGTTTCATTAATCTTGTCAATCCATTCTCTTATATAGGGGATAGAACTCCATTGACTATAATAGATAGAGGAGTATATAAAGGTATGCCGGTTATACTTAAGAATATAATCAAAGTAACACCATTTAGAAGTATATTTGAAGCACAAGATCCGAAATCGAAACGAAATTATTTATAGAATCAATTGATGAACTTCTAAGTTTCTATCTAAATTATCAATTCGTTTATTATACAGAAAAAAGAAAAGCCTACTATTTCTAGTAGGCTTAATTTTTACTCGGATCTTGTTAGGTAATCTAAGTAAGCATAATAGTCTTCTTCTGGTAGTTCTGCTTCTATAGGTTCACCAAATCTATAGTCAAAGTAAAACAACCGCAATGCTAGTTCTGGTACTGGCACGTTACTCCAAAACTTATTTATCTCTAGCTTTGCAGTTAAGCTAAATGCTTTACCACAAGATTTTAGACTATTAATATCCTTTTTATATTTTGGATTACTAAAACAATAAACAATATAGTGCTTATGTTCTATGGTAATGTAAGTAGTATTATAAATCGTATCTAACTTTTTGAATTTACAATATCTGTCTACTGATTCTCTAGTATTTACAGAGCTATCATAAACAAGAAAGACCTTATCTTCTAAATAAGGTCTATTAATATCACTGGTATATGCATTTACAAATCCACTTTCTACGGTTAGATCCCTCCATGTAATGTTATCATCACATAGAGGGACGATATAAATACTCACATCATTTAAGTTCTTCAGTTCCATTATTCTCGTAATATTCACGAGTATGGTCCCAATTTCCTGTCTGATAATGATATGATATTTCTGTCAACGCTTCTGATATTAGGTCTTTACGGGCCAATAACTCTTGTTCGTTTAACATATTAAATACGCGTATCTCATTATTACCATTACTTTGGATAGCAATAATGTACGCTTCAAGATTATAGTCTTCTATATCGTAACCTTCCTCTTTCATATACCAAGTAAGAGCAAGTATATAGAAGGCTATTTGTCTATAATAATCATACTCTTCTACAGAGTGTTTAAAGTTATAGACATCAGCAGTTGTTTTTAAGTCAATGAGTATAATCTTACGTTCTGCATGATCAATTTTAACTCTATCTAGCAGTGATTTACACATGACCTTTTGTTTCTCGGCTTCCCAGTTAATATGGAATTCATTATGACATTCAATACCAGGCTGGTTTTCGAGCAACTCCTTTGCTTTAATATGATTATATATATTCTCTTTAATGCGTTTTAGCATCGTAAGATCTGCGAATGATATAATCTTATATGTTTGATTCTTATCTAAGAATTCAATGTATTCAGCAAATTTGAGTTGTAATTCTTTTGCTTTTTTCAGTATAGCATCTTTTGACATATTATTGCCAGAGTAAGATGCTTTGTATGCATTTATAAGCTTATCTTCTTCTAATATTTCAGTAGAATTAAAATAAGCTTCACAGAAAGCTAACTGCTGAGCTGTCTTGGGTTTCTCATAATCAATTATCATATAATTCTCCCAAAACTCTTCAGGTTGAAGTAGGTACATGTGAATCATAGTTCCCTTATCAAGATACTTACCACTAATACCTTCTTCTTTACCATCAAGCATATCCTTGAGGTATCGCGGTCCTTTCTTTAAGAACCACCCGATTGCTGAATTTGATATTCTCGTGTTATCTTCATAATACGGAATCTCTATTTTCATGCTGCTAAATATAAATCGGTTTCAACTTCCATGTTTGTATTCCATGGGATCTCGTCTTCTATATCCTGACGGATATGTTTAGACATCTTGCATATGACTATCATTAGAAATAAAATCATGATTTAAAATATAGATTCTTCTTCATTCTCGTTTTTCTCTTTTATTTCTTTAGTAGAAATATTCATATCTTTAGCTAATTGAGCTAAAGATATGTCTTCAAAGAGAACAACTTCATCTAAGAATGCAGAAATATTATCAAATGATTTTACTTTCATATATTCGTTAATGAAGTTCACAACTTCATCTATATTCTTAACTCCCTTATCTTCTGCCATATAGCGTACAAATACCGAGTTAGAATTAGCTTCATACTGTTTGAAATAACGAACACGTGAGCATCTATCGAAGAAGTTTTCGTCTATCTTTTCTGCTCTATTACAAGTCATTAATACAAGTTTCTTTGCTGTTGACTCTACTCCATCTAAGAATCCTAATAGATCCTTAGTTTCCCACCAATAATCGTTCTTCTCAATCTCATCAAACATGATTACTACAGGAGTAGTAAAGTTTTTGAAGAACGCACTTAGTTTATCAGCAGGATAGTCAGTTGCAACAACAATAATAGGTAGATTACTTTCTAAGGCAATACGTTTAGAGAGCATTGTTTTGCCTGTACCTTTAGTACCAGCAAGTAATACACCTGTTGTTTGGTTAGAACTTTCAGAATTGAAATAAGTAAGTACACGGTTAATAAAGTTATTATCCTCATCTAGCTTATACAGTTTCTTTGGCATATTTAAATCACCATTTTCTACTAGATAAGATTTTCCTTCTATACGATTAAATTTCAGATCGTATACTTTACCTTTAATAAGTTCATATGCTAATCCTTCTAACTTCGGTTTAACTGTGATCTCATTACCTACTTTAATAAATTCTGCCATAACTTCTGTTTTTATGTTTTTAGTTTGTCGATTAACTCATCGACTTGTTTCTACGTGTGTACAACATAGAACGCTGTTTTAGGTTCATGTGTGTACAAATAATAGTTAAATAACTTTTCACGCAAAGGCCAAGCTTCATTTGGAAAGCCTTTGCATTCAATCACGAAACCTTTACCAACAAAGTCTGGTAAATAGGTCATCGGTCTATATCTTTTGTTTCCAAAAGTAAAAGCTGGAAGAAGCTCGTATCTGTGCTGCTCATAGTCTGCCTAGATCTTTGCTTCTTTCAGCTTTTTATATGTATAGGTTTCCAGTTTACTTCGGAATTTTATTCCATCGTATTCATTAGGAGTCGCATTTCTCACTCGTCCCTATTTCTTCTTTCTCTGAATCATCGTATCCAAATTCGTTAATTGAATTAATTTTCAAAGTTACATCATATACTCCTAGCAACCGATCAATACCTAAACATATTGCTCCACTAAGTATGATAATACATGTAAACGGGAACTGTAAAATGTTTGAGATGCTTCTCTTTATTTTCTTACTCATAATTGTTTTGTTAACCAGTTCTTTACTTTTTCAAATCCATTAGCTTTAATAGCATCAGATATATCTTTTGCTTTAAATCTTTTATGGACTAGCATACCTTCTAAGCCTGTTTTTTGGCTCATTTTACGGAGATATTTCACTCCAGCTTCATCTCTATCAAACATTATAATAATACGTTTAAAACGCTTCTTTAAGTGCTCTAAGACATCATTTGGAATAAATGTTGATTCAGATGAAGGCGAAATGGCAGGTATTCCCATTTCATATAGACACATGACATCCTTCATACTCTTAGTAATTATTAGGATATCACCTTTTTTTGGTAGTTGCTTATAACCTTGAATATCATATTCAGTAAGGTTATTACGCCACTTTGTATATTTATCTGCTAAAGGTTTATATATCTTAAAATGATTATAAACCTTATAAGCATACATTGGATTATCTTCTTTATAAATGCTTTTTACTATGCCATTACATAGGTAGTACTTTATACTACTTACTCCGAATTTCTTTAGAGTTTCTACCGATATATTAAACTGCTTCCAGTAATTGATGTCAGTTTCAGTGAATTCCTGACGTACAACACCAATTACTGTTTCAGTTGACGGTATGTATTGCTTAGAGCTAACTAATTGCGTATCATTAGTAATCTTAAGTCTACTTACTATATCTTTAAGTATATCTGAATAGTTAGTAATGCCTGTGTAAAGCTCTATGAACTTTATTACATTACCACATTCTCCAGTGCCATGATCTTTGAAGAGTAATTGTTTAGTCTTCTTACTATAAAAACAACCAAATGATGGTGTTTTATCTTTCCTTAAAGGAGAGTTATAGATCATGCCTACTTTAAAATTACCTATATACGCAGCATATATATCATATTCTGTTACTCTAGCTAATATCCATTCTAGAGTAATACCAAAATTGTCTTTTACTTTACTTGTGTCGTAAGTCATGATATATATATTATTTAGTGGCAGTGTAGAGATTCGAACTCTACATTAACTAAAGAATGTATCTTTTCTTTAATTAAACCATATCCCTGATACTCCGGGACTGCCGTATAAAACGTAGGTTGCATACTATACAAATCACTCATTTCTCATAGTGCGGTATGCTAACCTACGTATTCCTAGCTTAAGCCCTAGGTGGCAGCTGTTTTAAGTACAATTAGAACGGTAGATCGTCTGCTGGATCATTACCTACAGACAGTTCATCTACTTTAGTCTCTTTATCGGCAATTACTGGTTTAGTAAACATGTCGATAGAGAGTTTTGTAATCATACTTTTATTCTCTGGATTTGTCTCTTTATCATAGAACCCTTCTGGAATATCCATAGGTTCAATTACTGCATAAGAAACATATGAAGGCAAGGTTGTATAACCTTTTTCATTATAAGTAACCTTCAATTTTAACAAGATATTCTTATTAGCAGCATTTAGCATAGCAATAGCCCAATCGGAGAACTCCTTATAGCTATTACCATTGAAGTTAATCAATTCTTTTGGATAGAAACACTTCAGTACACGCATAATACGTGTTACCTGATTAGTAATCTTACTCTGACTTTGTTCTTCAGTCTCTTCAGGTTTAATGTTTGGTTCCCATTCAGTATGTAACAATTCCTTTCCGTCTTTTTCAAAACGGAGTTCCATAAAGTTTTTACCAGTAGGAGAGGTTGCAGCTCTCGCACCAGTGAATTTCACATTATCGTGTATACCAGCTTCGAGAAACTTGCTATTCTTGTTACTATCTGTTATTACTATCTTGCTTGCTAATTCTGTACTGTAAATCATAATTTCTTTGTTTTGTATGTTATTCTTCAGGTAAGAAAATACGATCCATATGGAACGTAATATTGTTATCTTCGTCACTTTCAGCAACGACGATGTTCTTACCTCTTAGATGTGGTGCTCTTGCTTCTCTTACTATGTTACTACCACCTTCAAATGAAATGATAGTTTCGTTTTTCTTACGATAAACATATCCAATAGCATCTGCTTCACCACAGATAATGTCTCCTAATCTACCAGTAAGGTCAAGCGTCATTTCTGACATCTCTTGTCCTTCTACATTTATCTGTTTATCTCTCGTATGAGCAATCAATATAAGATGATCACTTAGATCTCTGAACAAGTCGATTACCTTTTTCACAGCCATTCTAAGCCACATATAGCCACTACCATTAGGTAGAGTACGAATGTCTGTTCCTTGATAATTTTTTCCTTGATTCGTGCTTTTATAAAGCTGTATGGCATAACCCATACATATCTCCTCTAGTCGAGTTGCATTATCTATAGTAATATACTTATACGGTTTCTTACCCGTACGACTAATCTCTTCTTTAATTGCTGTAACAATATCTCCAAAGTCCTTTACAGATCTTGCTTGAATAACTAAAGCAGATAAAGCCTGATAACCGTTTTCCAGGTCGATAATCAGATTGTTCTCTAGGGCTGCCATAAGACAGGATTTACCTGCCTTAGGCTTTCCATAGAAAACAGCAAACTTAGGATTACATACCTTTGCTTCGGTTTTTTCTTTTGGTAATACAATCATAAAGCTAATTTATTTCTTGTATTCCGCGTTTCTGGTAAACTCTGATAAATTCTGATAAGTACGGAATCTTAATATCTTATTTAGAACAAACCACTATTCTTCAACTTAATTGTAATGTCGATAATGGTTTTCTTTGTTTTCGGTTTTAAATGATTCAGAGAACCCGGTGTAATAGGAATTACATCGTAGCCAATCTGAACGAAATTATCGAAGATACGAATCGGAGTACCGAACTCGTCTTCAAAGTCATAATCTTTAGCTGTTACACTAAGAGCGCTCATGAATTTGAAGAACTCATCCTCCAAGTCGCTAATATTAAACGGACATTTTGTTCCAGCAGGGCAAGAAATTGTATCTAGATAATAGTAATCAAAGATCTCTTTGTCTTCTTTCTTTTTACCCAGCCAAGGATAAGCGTTCAATATTTTATCAGCAAGAATATTCTTGTTGTTAAAAGCACTAGTATTGTTTTTCTTCGGTAATGTAAATGAATATTTTGTAATCATAATTTTCAGCCTTTAATTGTTATTACTAAAACGAAATCTTCTTTGTAGGTTCCGTATTCTTTAGCGTTTCAATTAAATTATTGTATTTTAAATCATTGTCAAACTCTAGAATTGCACATTCTCCAGCATCTCTATTCTTTAAGATGTGGAGATATACCTTATTCTTAACTAGTAGACGATTTGGTCCATACTGCTGTATATTGAGCAATTCTGGTCTGTGAATACAGATAACGTAATCTGACGCATGAAATATAGTATCCGCAGAAGAAATATCACTACGCATTGGATAATGCATAGATGGATTGTTAATCCTATCAGGAGCCTCAATGTTTCGGTTCATCTGTGATAACTGGATTATAGTAGTATTAGGGTACTTTTTAACCCTAATAAACAGTTTCTGTAAATCCGAAATCACTTTCAGTGCAGATTCTTGACCTTCTACAAGCAAGGTATGGTCTAGGATAATAATAAATTTCTTATCCTTAGCATAATTCTCATAAAAGTAATCAATAGTAGAAGCTATTTCTCCAACCGTCCCAGGTGTATCTACATAATATATCTGGTATGATTTTATCTGTTGAGATGCTTTCTCAACTTCTGCTAATGTTTCATCTGTAAGATCTTCATTAGCGCTGTATAGCTGTGCAGTAGTTTGCCTTAACTTACTACTTAATTTTCTACCTACCTGCCTTGAACTTAACATCTCAAATGAGAAGTTAAGCACGACGACATCCTGATCTGGATTTAGGTCTATCAAATCAGTTTCTAACGTATTAACAAATGATGATTTACCACTACCTGATATACCTACTATAGTATATATCGTATTCGGTTCAATACCACCCATACAATGTGTATTGAACTTATTCCATCTTGTCTTGAGAGATTGAATCTGATGATTCTTTCTCTCTCTGATATACTCTACTGCTTCACTAGCAGCAGTAGAGATATGACGGAAAGTAAGTGTATTAATAGAGTTCTGTTCCATAACTATTACTAATTATAGGTTCCTCTACTTTCATTTGCTCCTCGTAGGTTTCCCACTCGTGTTGAGTGAGCCATTTCCACATAGTCTTCATATAACCTATTTTACCGGTTAGCATTTTATTATCTATCTCGAAGGATAAACAATTCATTATATGCTGATGCATAGCTCTGCTTTTACCGACTATTCGATTATATTCTTTCCTACATTTGTTCACATTAGCCCTTAAGAAACCTTTAGTTCCATCAGGTCTTATAACATAAACTGGAAATAGGTCATAGAATTCATCAAACATAGATTTATCTTCTTTTAGAAGTTCCTCTAGTTTTGCTGTTTTCTTTATGACTGTGGTATCGTCTACAGTGCTGGTAGCGATTAAACCACGAGATTCTAACTCTTGTATCTCTTCTTCATTAACTAGGCTGAGAAGTTTCTGAATGTCTTGATTGATGTTTTTGAAATCACTCAATACAAGTGTTAGGAATACTAGCTGATTAATAGATAAATTTTCAATCCTGTCAAGGATTGAGGTGTCTATTTCTAAAATCATAGTCTCATATATTATATGAGCTTATGGTTTCTGAAATTATCTGATAAAGCCTCTGTTAATCCCATAGGCTCATTTGTAACGGTTTCAGTTCTCTGATTATCTTATAGGCTTCCATAATATAATACCTATAATTAATCTTTCTCTCTTCTATTAGTTTATCATCTAAGTAATTTAATAAAGTAACACCAGAATCTACTAGCATATTTTGATACATAGGTTTTCCATAATTAGGATTAATCACATCTATACCTTTTTTCTTAATATACTGTCTATCGTCTATTTTCCACTTCCAGAGATAACCTCCATTAGTAGAAGCATAAAAACGATTTGTTCTCTGCTGTTCTTTATTTAAATACTCAACATGCCATTGTTTACCAGTCTTTTCAGACATTAGAAAGTCTCTAACATCTTGGCAACCTTTTATAGTTTCCTCTACTGGTACTCCGTTCTTAAAAAAGTTTATTACTGCTTTCGGTATGATCTTCGGAGTTAGACCTTTCCCTAATTTCACAGTAGTAATAAACATACCTTTCTCTTTTACTGAATCATCTTCAGCAATAGCGAAATAGTCATTTATAGCATATTGATACATGGCTTTGAAACGTTCTTCCTCAAGTGTTAGCTTAGTAAGTTGTTCCCAATCACGACAAACTTTGTTTACTTTAGAATATACATCTTTCTTAAGTAAGACGAATAAACCGTCAGTATTTGCCTGGACGATTCGACATCCTAGTTGGGTAAGTTTCTCTGCTAGCATTAGTAATAGTAACTGTCCATTTATTCTACATTATATTCTATACAAGACGCAACTCTTGTATACGTTCTCTTATGAACTGCTGTATGTTACCATACAGATTAGACTATATCTTCTCCTTTTACCTTAGGCAGCAGTCAGGAGTTCCCTGTTTCCACTACCATTAACTTGTAGTGTACTCTCTTTCGAGATAGTCGTTGGACTTTTTATTAAATTATGATAAATTTGTTCTATCTTAGATATAAATAATTCTTTTGAAAACTTATTCTTCATTGTATTACAAAACTTACAGCACGAAATACAATTTTGCGGATAATAACCTTTAGTAGAATCTATTCTGTCTATGCCGCTATATAAATTTTCTGAATTATCGTTAGAAAAGTTGTTACAATAATAACAAGGTTTTATAACGATATCTTTGAACTCTTTTTCATTTAATCTCCATTCAATACTTCGAGCTTTAGCGTTATTTATATAGTGAATATAAATATTATATAGTACTGTATTTAGATCTTTTCCAAATCTATTATGTGCACAATTTTTACATTTTAGGTTATCAAAATTGTTTAAAGCTTCCTTTTTTCTAGAAAATATATTTCCACATTTTTTGCATTGAATTTTATAATAAAGATGAGCCCTGTTGTTTTTCTCATATCTTTCAGAATCAAATTCTATTACTTTAAATTTATCGGTTTCAAGATTTAATGTCTTATCTAATAGTTTCATAATTTAATAACTTAGTTACTGATTGTCCTTTCAGTGTTTAACGTAAAGTTTAAAAGGATGTTCCAGTAGTTAAGGGAATTTTTTTCTATATATTTCTATATAGGCAGACCAAATTCGATCTGCATTACAGCAAATGGACTATAACAGAAATTATGTTCATTCTGCAAGTTACCTGATAAACCATTAAGAGCTAGCTTTAAGGTTTCATTCTTAACCTTATTGCCATTGTGTTTTGCTTCGATACGCTCATCTTTAATCTGCTTATATACTTCTAGGAATTCAGGACCTAAGTGTTTAGGATAGAATCTATATTCTATTAGCATACTTGGATATAGAGATGCAACATCTATATCAATGAGCAATTCATCTTCTTTCGGAATTATTATTTCTGGCTTATTCACTGAATGAATGCCACCAACTCCTACAGAATACTGTAATCCTTCAAATACGAATTTGTTTTCATATCCTTTTCTTCCGGGAGATACTATCTGACTTTTCATATCAGCTAGTACTTTTTGAAGTATAGGACTATCATACTTAATGAACGGTAGTATAACAGCATTTAACGGTATTACAGACATAGGAGATCTTAAATCTTTAATATCCCACCATGTTTGTCCTGTCTTTTCCAGATACTTCTGGGTTAAAATCTTCATACCAATGTTTACACCATCTTTACTAAGTACTCTTACTCCGTATTCATCTTCGATAGCGATCCTAAGATCAATATCTTTTTTGCATCTATTGAGTAACTCTTCAGTAGAATTAACATCATTAATATTATACTCAATCATTGAGTCTATTTGACTTTCAGGCAAATCAGCCTGCCAGTCTGTAACAAATTCCTGTACATTTTTGTACTGCATTGTTACTTGGATCTCTTTCAAACCTACTCTTAACTTATTACTATATAACATAGTAAGTAAATCAAAAGAATCGAAACAAACCATATATTTCCACTTTTTCCAAGCATTGATGTCATCTTCGCTTGAATCAGTGATTACTTTACTTAGGTTAAATATAGACCTACATATAGTCCTATAACCTTTGTATTTCATAGTATTATAATAATCTATTATATAGTTTATAATAGCATTATCATAATGAAGATTATTATATCCACAGAATAGTTTATCAGTCTTAAACTGAATATCTGTGGTATAGAGATCTCCAAATGTATGGTTCGTGTTTATAGTATGAAAGAACTCTACGAGCTCATCTAATTGATTGCTTCTGCAAGATATTTCAAATTTATGTAACTCACCTGTTTCTGTATTTTTTACAGTACAATGAAAGACATTGGGAAATACCTCAATATCATATACATAAACAATCTTATCTCGTATAATCATAATTAATAATGTTAGTTTGTTCCCTAGATCGGACTCGAACCGACGACCTTCCTTGACATATGCGAATATTTAGCAATGCGAACATTACATCAATACATACGAATTACAGGGCGACTCTAACCAACTGAGCTACTAGGGTTCCAGCGTATTATCGCATGATTACATTTTTTTAATTATGAAAAAATTTAATTTGCAGGCAAAGTTTAGGCGGCCTGCTTAGCCTGTTTCATTGAGTAGATTTTTGCTGTGCTATTGCGTGCAAAACCTCTATTCTTCTTGTGACGCCCAGTTCCTTTTTCAGGACATCTAGTGTTTCCTACCTTGTATGTGCGAACATACTTAGTCTTAAACTCTACAAGGGAAGCTTTATGCTTAGCCTTGTCTTCTTTACTCTGTTTTCTAGCTATTGCTCTGTCAAGCTTAGCTGTAAGCACAATAGTATGCTTAATAGCATCTACGTCTTTATGCTTTAGTCCACGCTTAATTGCTTTAGTAAGCATAGCTTCTTTTGCTTTGAGCATGAGAGCTTTTCTATGAGCTTTCTTTGCTTTTCTGCGTTCTTTCAGCTCATCACAGTGAAAGTCTTTAGGCTGAAAGTCGATCTTTGCAGATCGCTCACGAGCTTCACGAATTCTAGCATTTCTCTCTTCTTTCCATTTCTTAGGAACGATAGGTTTCTTTCCTGCCTTTTCGCGAGTTTCAGCTTCTTCAGCAGATATTAACATCTTGCATCCTTGTAAACTTCTCCTGTCGGCTTTCCAGATGTTTCTTAACTCAATTCTCTTTTTGCTACGAGCTATTTTATATTGCTTATTATTCTTGTCCATCATATCTTGATAATATTAATAGTTAATAACTATGCTGCAAGCAGCTTTGACCTAGTATAATAAGTTATACTATTGTCTCCTTCCATATCATAAACGGTAACACCAGTAAAAGAGGTATCCTTTTCAAATTTCTTAGCCTCTTTTACTGCTAATTTGAAAGCGTCTTCTTTAGAAGCAGCTTCAAAGTAGTCGGTCTTGAAATCGTATACTCTATGATCTTCTATAGTTTGTACTACTGCTGGTACAATCTTTTCAGATCTCTTTCGTTGAATTACGTACTTAAATTTACGTTTATTCACTTCCTCTTTGGAAGGAATTACAACTTCTTTCTTAGCAAATAGATTCTTTTTTACAGTACGAGTGAATTTCTTCTTCTCCTTTCTTGTATACTTAATAGTAGGATCGAAGCCAGCACTAGCTAAGATCTGTTTAATACGATCTTTCTTAGCTTGTTTAGCTGTTTTATTCTCTTGTCTTGCATTTTTACCTATATCTGTTGTGTAGCTCTTCTGGCTAACATTTCCAACGATATTAGTAATACTGACTTTCCCATCTTCTCCTTTAGTAATAAAGGGTGACGGACCCGGACTTCTAAATACTACCTCTGTCTTCTTTGAACGACGTAGTTTAGAACGGTTAGTTCTAGATAATTTTACTCCAGTTCTCTTATGTTGTACTTTCTGCTTTTTCATCTTGATAATGTTTTAATGGTTATTTACTTGTAAATCCTATTTTAGGACTTACTTTAGTTTCTTCAATATAACAGACATATATAGATCTATTATCAACAATAAGTCTAGTAATCTCACTGTTGTCTAAGTCTGATATAGTAGCGAGAGCCGTATTTACTCGGCTCTCATAATGCTTATTTGATTCAAATAAGCGTTGCTTTAGGTAATGTACTCTTGTTTTTTTATTTTCCATACTTTACGCTGCTAAGCAAATTGGTGCAGACTCTATGTCTAGTTCTGCTTTTTCATTGAAATCTACTAAGTCTTTCGTCAATTTATTGATCTCTAGCTGAAGCTTATTCTTCAACGTACCAATAAAGGCAGAAGTAAGCTCTTCTGTATTATTGAGCGCTTTCTTACCCTTAGCACGTTTAAGCTTCGGATCAATTGTTTTAATTCGATTTAAATGGTTTAATTGTTCTTGTTTCTCTGAAAGTGAAAATATCGTAATGTAATTATTATCATTAGATAATTCTGAAAACTTCTTGTATCCCATGTTAATGCACTGTAGATACAACTTCATAAGGAAACGTTCTTCAGCCATTTCTTGGATCTTAGTAAGTAATACCTTAAGATCATAGTTTCGCTTTGCTTCCTTAGAAATAACGTTTTCAATCTGTATTATGTGCCAATACTTAGTTATATCTTTACTAAGATTGTAAATACGTTCTTTTGCATATTTAGATGTAATTGATTTCATATTCAAGTGATTTGTTTTTTAAGTTAATACTCAACCAAATTACGTCTACTAGTTAGTCATGCATGAGAGGATCAAACTCTCGTCTCTCTAAAGAGCGCTCTAATCACTAAGCTAATGCATGGGATTGAAACTGCCCAGTTCAGCAGTCTCTATTTTGTTGTAGTACCCCATTCAGTACTATAACAAAGAGATTAATTGACAAGTGTCCAGTTCAACACTTATTCGTCAATTATAACTGTTTTACCAAGATAGCACGGTAATACCCGTCCATCTTCTAGTCTTATACCTATAAAGCCTCGAGACCCTTCAGTCATCTTGACTTTTCGGTTGTGCCCTTTCTCATCTGCATACTTCTGTAAATACTTCTCATTGATATACTTAGAGTGTAACTCCCCGTTCGGACTACACCGTAAGTTATCAAACAAGATGTCTACTATACAGTCGAGATCATTGTTATCTTCTGCTTCCTTAAGTATGGCTTTCATCATACCATAGAAAGCTTCTTCGTTTTTTGCTTCTCCAGAGCCAGACATTATGCTTGCTGCTTTGATTGCGATATCTGTAATACTCACCGATCCATGAGTATTAAAGAATCGTTGCAACCATTTCGGACCTGAACCATAATATAAGATAACCTGTCCATTATCTAATATATCTACTTTTTTTGGCTGCTCTTCAAGTCTCCCATTCAATACCTTTACTTTAGCCAAAATAGATGGTTCATATATGATTAGCATACGTAAGAAGTCAACCCGAGAAGGTGACAATCTTCCTATCATAATGTTTATTCGCTCTTTTCAATGTGAACGTTTACCTCAAGTTCTGCACTGCTGATACCGCATTCGCGCATATAGTTAGTGTAGATCCGTCGGTTGTTTTCTGAATACCCACGAACAGTCTTAGCGAGCATCATACACTTACGAGCCATTTCCTCGTACGTATTGATACTACCGTTGTTCGCGATCTCTACGAGCTTGTCGAGGTTCGGCAAGTCTTCAGCAGAGAAGAACATCGGTTTGCTACCTGGCTTACTAAGCCGGTCGATAGCTTCAGTGACTGTTTCACGAGTTGCTTTACTGAAATCCGGTTCAGCGATTTCGAACATCATCGGTTCTACGCCGGGAATACCAACATTGATACCGATCTTCGGCCGTTGATCCAAATCTTTTTCAATGATACTGATACTCATAATGTCAATAGCTTTGACAATATAAGCCTTAATTTCGTTGCGGAAATCATTGATTCCGTTCATAGTGTTTTCCTTCCATTTCGGATCAGGACAAACAGCTACGATAGTAAACACTTGCTTACCGAACAAAGGTCCGTAATACTTCTGAGCGATTTGCCGGTTCTGGGCAAGAATCTGTGCAGCCATAGTTCCAACTACGGGGTTGCCGTTCTGATTAATATTGTCCATAAAAATGTTTCCCTTCTTGATTCCGTACTTGATATACCATACGGATCATTTTTAATGTTTTTAAGTTAATATTCATTTTAATGCTCTCTACCGTTCGATTATTTCCTAGCACTACAGTATGGTAGTGGTGAATTCAATCACATAATCTACTAAGCTTTAATTAGAATAAATGTCAATTTATTTGAAAATATCATCTGATAAAATCTCTGATAAAATATGACAAAAATTGATAAATGTTTATCGTCCCGTGTCGACGGCTAAGATTCAACTCTTTCGATGCTTAGCGCACCTATCACCGTAATCCTATATCGCGATTGGATGCAATATAGAAAACTAAGTCAATGGCATCTTTTCAGCCTATTAGTATTTCCGGAAATTACGACAATCTATGCGATTGAAGGTCGTTTTATCTAAACGTTACTAAAACTCACAAGCCCATTGCTTGAAGCATGGCCCACTTGTACCTCTCGGATTTGTTGTTTATACTGCGCGAATACTGGGATTTCCACCCTTTATCGTCTCCTTACTGCCCAATTGCTCTTGCTATTGGGTCAAAATGTACTTAGCCCTTTAATCTACCGAGACAGGGTGATTGGCTGTAGGTTATTAACGATTCAGCGTTCTCTTTACACATTTATTTGCGGTAAATGCTTTAGGAGTGTCTAATGTCAGCGTAACGGTTGGCAGTCTAAGGGTGACTTGTACTCCATGCGGTCTATCTTACAACTGATAATTTGCCACTTCTGTACTATCATTGAACTTCCTTAATTACATGTGACCATAGCCTTCCCTCACTATGCGTCGATTAATAATATATTAACTATCTCTTAGAACAAATTTAACTAGGCCGGTTCTATTCGGCATTAACTTTCAGATGCAGTAGAGTAACATCATCTGTTCACAATCTTACCTCTCTGGTTCCAGGGTTCTAAGCTGGAGCAGCTTGGCTCTTACTTGTTAACTTATTGTTTTTGACTACTACTAATATCTCCTACTCTGGAGTGAGTGTGATAATCTAATAGTACACCTTTTCATATCTTGAAAGGTATAAGCTCTGCTGTTTTTTAATAGGAGTACCAAGACTCTCCTTGCTTATTATTTTATGCCATATCATACTTGCTAAAGGTATGTGACAACTAGAATCAGGGTTATAGCGCCCTCAAACCGCCTGAACACTCTAGGTTCAGTCATTCCTCATTCATTTATACTCACACGAACGACTAAGCACGTGAGTCCCTTAGACTTGAAAGAATGCTATCAATCTCATATAGCTTCATCCCTCATACGTAAGTTCTTTTGCAGCACACTATTTACGATAATGCACAGGATTGGCTCCTGCTCCACGATAATCAGTCAGAGTAAAACTACACGTAGTTCTACAATCTGGATCATTGCGTTTCCAGCTTTCATATCCTTACTTTGCATAAGTATGTACCATAACACGGTTATCCTTCATTAGTATCAGTATTTACTTCCCTTCATATAACGGCTATCTATAGGTAGACGAGACAAATTCTCTCCATTAGAACACTAGAAGTTAGCATCCGTATTTTCTCTTTCTGAACGCATACTTGCGCTTTTGTTAAGCGAGTTTGGAGCCCGCTGGAGGACGTTAGTCAGTCCTTAATATAAATATATGTTTCGACGTTCCTTTCCAAAGGGATTAGTCCAAGAGCCGTATTGCCCTTGTTTCAGCATCGTGTTTATACTCCTTTTTGAATCACATCTTGATAGTGCATACGAGCATTAGGATTTCGTTCCTATTTTGGAGATTGTAGATATTGTTACTAAGTGGTTTTATTTGTTTATTCTACTAACTATATCTCTCCGATTTGAATTAATTTATGACTAGGGTATCTTCTTGTAGCTCCTAAATCAAGGGTTCTTCACATTTAATATCGCCAGCCGGTTCTCATATTATTTGCGTGGGCTATTCACCCTCTCCCACTTTCCCTACCTTTTTCACCAGTATGGGCTATTATCCTACCTTTTGAGTATCTCACCGTTGTTGCGGCTATGGAGCATCTCATAACTACTCCTGACATATTCTCGGATTCTGTATCTTTCGGGCTATGTGTTAATGGACACAAACTCCCTGACGCGGTAGTACTTGAAAACTTCCTACTGTGACCGCCGGAGTGATTTACGCTTTGGTTTTACTCCTCTCGAACCATAGTATAATTATAGTATTTGTATAGCGGTTATTACTATTAACTTTTTTCCGCTGAGGATTTATCTTCTCCTGTAATTTCTTGTTCTGGTCTTGCCGGAACAATTTCTCCTGATGGTAGAAATATTGTTGCTACAACTTTCTTGCCACGACATAGATCAACTACGCCATCTTTTATATCACTACTACTGATATAATCGACAGGATCCATTCTTCCTGGATCAAATCCATCCAAACTAGCACAAATCTTACTTACAGACGAGCGTAAGTACTGTTCTACGAATAAGGTATTACTGATACTAGCTTTTGCTTGTACCTGTATGAGATTAGAATTCTCTCCAGCTACTATAAAGTAGTTGGTTTGGTCTATCACTGAATCTAAATTACGCCTTGCATCTTTGCAACTACGAATGATACGTGATAGCCGTACCATCGTAGTAAGCATAATAAGATTCTTCTTATTCATTTGAGATATCTTTAGTAAAAGGTGCAAGTGGTTTTACATCCTCTGGCATGTTCGCAATGCGGTGTACCTTTGGAAATCCTGTGTTGACTTCTTTTACTTTAGTTCTCCACTTAACAACTGGTTTAAGCTCACCAGTTGTTGTAACGTTCACAATTGCGTCTGCTGTTCCTTTTACGGATACTTCCTGAGTATTAACATCATAAGACACAGTAATAGTGTCTACTTTACTCACAGACTGCTTCTCTTCTTTATTAGAGTTCATCATAGACATTAACTCTAAATATGAAGGAACTACAGGTTGTTGTGCCTGCACGGGTTCGACAGTACTGATTAAGTTATAACCAACTAATAAGCTGATTGCAAAGAAACCAATTGTCGATAGAATTCTACTATTCATATTGATTATGAGTTAGTGAACAGTTTCTTAAGGTAGTATACGATATTCCACTTAGACGGCGCTGTTAGCTTTTTTTTTCTTCAGCCGGTTTGTCTTCAGTCTTTGGAGTTTCCGGATATTCTCCAACGAGAGTAGGCAGAGGGCCTTCGAATTCAGCTATCTGATCCATTGGTTGACGGTATACATTGATGATCTTACCGATTGCGAAACGAATCTGTTCGTTAGTCGGTTCAACTTTGCCCGGATAATAGTTAGCACGTACAAGACTGATAATCTTACGAGCAGCAGCACGGGATTCCTTGATCTCCATTAACTGCTCATCCGTAGCATTTTCAGGTACCGGACGAGTATAATCAGCCATCAATTTGTCAACATATTCCAATCCAACACTACCAACTACAGATTGAATAGCCTTATCCTCTGTAGGTTTCGGCTTTTCGGTTTTGATAACATTGCCGTTTGCGTCAATCTTATCTTCCAAGCTATAGCGATAGTTTTCCTGAATCAGTACTTTCAGCAGACTGACAATATCTTCTTCACTCCAGTTAGGCAACTTGCCATGCAGAATACTGTGAGCAGATACTGGAGAACCTTGCTGTTTCGTATAAAGATATACGGAACGTCCAAGACCCTTCATCAATCCTGCAATCGGAATGAGATGGAAGATTTCGTCAATCCATTCGTTAAGTGGTTTAGCATCGAGTGCAAGTTTAGCATCAGCAGAACTTGCGTTGTTCATACACAACCCACGATACCATTCTAAGGTTTTGTCAATACAAACCGTAATATCACGGTTCTGGTGCATCAAATAGTCCAAAGCTGCACAAATCTTTTCGTGATCTGTGCCAACTTTGCCATAGTCGAGATCAGGTACAGTTTGTACCGGAGCTTTCTTATCATTCAATTCTTCAGGAATAATAGTATCCTGTGAAGTGAAATCAATAGCGAGCTGTTTTTCACCTTGCGGGCCTACAATTGCTTTTGGTGCAGCAAGAGTAATACCCAGCATTTCTGCTACTTCGTTCAAAGGCATCAGCTGATCTTCAGGTATCTTCGCAACAATCTGACCACCTGATTTCAGAGCAGCCACTTCATTACGAATATCAACCATAGCAAGCAACCACACAACATCACATACCTGTGCAGTGTGTTTCCAAGCTTCAGGACACTTGTCTTTGAACTCTTCATTGTTGATAAAGCGGTTGTAACCATAGGTTACCAACTGTGCTTTAGCATCAGTAGAAGAACGTTTGATTGCGTCCATACCTGTGTTAGATAATGGAACACCAATCTTATTGCCCAGAGCGGTAGTTTCGTCTACCTCTTCAGCAATAACTACCGGAGTCTTATCTTTCTTCGGCTTCGGCTGTGTGTCAGCCACTTTCTGGGCGGGCTGCTTTTCAGTCTTAGCTTCAGTTTTCTTCTTCTCTTCCTTCTTAGGTTGAGGAGCCGGAGCTTCTGCTGTAGTTTCTGCTTTCGCAGTACCTTTGTTCTCTTTCTCTGTTGTTGCTTTTGTAGTATTATCTACTTTAGCAGTTTCTGCTGGTTTTGCAGCATTTGCAGCTGCTTGAGCTGCTTGTTTCTTTTTAGATGACATTTTGATAATGTTTTAAATTGTTAATAAAATAGGTGAATTTAGATAGATTGTTTAATGAGGTTCAACTATCATCCTCAAACTCTGGTGAGTCTCTGCCCTTAGTAGTATGATTACCAACTAATGCGTCTGACAATGGTTCAACAAGGTCTATTGCGTAACCTGTTACTCCATGTGTAGCTCCTTCTGTCACTGTGACTACCGGTAACATGCACAATAGATCTACATTGTCTACAGTGTTAGTTAGTGGAGCAATAGAGGCTGTAATTTCTTTCTTTACGAAATGATTTACAGTCTCTTTGCTCAACATACCTACTAATAAGCCAGTCATAATAGTGAATAAGAATATCCACCACATTTTAGTAGAACGCATAATACGTGCACTAATTGCTGCTACAACAAGCAGCACTAAAATCATAGATGCTGACATAATTAGTAAATTTTAATCTGTTAATAATTCTTTTAACTTTTCACGCGCTTTATTAAGCCGTGATTTAACTTGAGACTCTGAGAGCCCAAGTTGTTCAGAAATCTGTTTGTAAGACAGATTCTGGATTGAGCGTAGCTCAATTATATTCCTATACTTCCAACGAAGTCGCGACAAGGCATTTTCTAAATTTACACTTTTCTCTGCAAAGATATAATCTTCTTCAGGTGAATAACCGGCCGAGTCATTCAACTGTAGAGAGTTGGCATCATCGTCAATCCAATAGTTCGCTCTTTCCTTTTTAGTATGTCGAATATAGTCTATACTACTGTTGATAGCTATTGTCTTTAACCACATCTCGAAAGATATATTATTAACATAACTATCTAGCTTACTAAAAGCTTTAGTAAATGTAACAGATAATAAATCATCTGCTGCATCTTTGTTATTCACAATATAATAAATAGTATTGTAGATAACTCTATTAAAGCGATTGTAAAGCTTTGTGAAGGCAGATTGTTTGCCTTCTTTCGCCTGTTTGATCAGATCGAAAACTTGTTGTTTTTCTTCATCTGTCATATATACGGGCATTGTGTTGAACTGATAATCATAAGAGTACAGGACGCAAATTTATGTATTATTGGAGTAACTCTTATTTGACCTGTTCAACGGTTAGTGAGTATAGGGCCGATCAAAGCCCTATACCCTTAAAATGGTAATCCTAGTTCGTATCTACAATGATACTCAATGTAATCTTTTGAGAACTTTTGATAAGCATCCCAAATACACTCCATAAACTCTCTTTTCATCTCCATAGATATCTTTGCAGGATTGAGTTTATTAATCATTCCGCATACTATTCTAATGCGGACATTTAGGGTAAAATTGGAATCTCTTCCTATTCTCTGGAGTATATTAGTATCAAACCAATATAATATGTGGTTTACCGGTTTATCAGCCTTAAAAGATAATTTTCTCTCTCTTTCTGCAAGACTGATATATACCCACCACGATGCTCTCCAGTGAAATAAGATATATCTCTTACCCCAAGGAGTGTATACATTATTCGTAACGCAGTGTATTACCATTTTCTTTCTTTACTTCTTTAGCTAGTTTGCAAATAACTAGTTGTGCTTGTGCAGCTGACCAACCAGTTCTATCCATAATATACATCTTAGTACTCATCGTTCCTCTTCCAGGAATAGATGTGTCATTGATGTATCTACGTTTAAATTCGTTATACTCATCATCTGTTGTGATGGGCATCTTACTGCCACGCATTGATCTTCTCTCAATGGGTAGCTGACATACTTCTGATCCTTCGTATGGATAACATACATAGTTATCTGGATGATTGTATATACTCTGGATCTCATAGGATTCTTCCTTTACCTCTCTGAATTTTGCATTCTGAAATGCTTCATTCATGATAATTGCAGATGTTATCCTTAAATAAGGAGCTTCACCAACAACTACTGCTAATAGTTCTATATTACTTCCGACAATTTGATATACGCCGGGTCCATTTAATCTCATGACTTATTAATTTCTTTTTTAAAGTTATCTACTATACCAGAAGCCTGATCAAGAGTTAAGTTTGGATATTTATCCAATACTTTATCTATTGCTTCAATATCTGATTTTGAAGAGTTTAACATTTGTTTGAACTCTCTTTCTTCCTGTTTGGAATCAAACCAAACCCACCATGGTACTACTCGCATTGATATTCGATTTCTTTAATTTTGTTAGTAAGTTTTTCCCATTTTACTAAGTCGATATCTGACGCTTCAACGTAGTAAACTAGCTTATCAGCCGATATGTTAAATACAGACCTAATATAACGCATTCCTTCTTTGTAATGATATCTATTCTTATAGATACGAGGAACATTAGCATGAAGCCGAGTTATTAGCTCACTCTTCATCTTCATTTCAGTTGCGGCTTTCTCCCACGATTCTGGAAGATTCTGCCTAATAAAGTTAATTAATCCCATTTCAAATTAATTTATTGATTAAACTTAATTTAATTGTGGTGTACAGGAGAATCGAACTCCTGCTCGAAGTGTTATCCTCTAAGTAATCCAAACTACACCTAACCTCACTAATTTTTAAAGTGGACTTAACCACCAGCTAGTTACAACTGGGCTTTTTACGACATTAGCTTAGCCGTTCAGACTCATCACGCTACTAAGCGTGTGTAGTCTGTTACATAACTTGTATTGCCAGTTATCTGCTTATTGACCTATTCTACTTCACATTGTTGCTGTCAAAACCGTTTAGCCCCGTGTATTTCTATTACTAGAAACAGAACTCCTCCACATTTATATGCGTTCATGGCGTATATAAATATTCTAATATGCTTAAATATAAACAAAATAGAAAATTAATCACTATTGAATGTGATTGTTGTGGAAAAGAATTTGAAAAACCTGTTTCTGAGTATAACAGGAATATTAAATTAGGTAGAGCAAATTATTGCTCACGTGCTTGTAGTGGTAAAATGTGTAATAAAAATAATAAACAAAAAGGTAATCCTTCTTCTTTAAATCCTTATGCTAGGAGAGACCAATATACTCCATTTAGATATTATTTTAGAAACGCTAAAAAAAGATTTAAAGACTTCAATCTTACATTAGAATATCTAAAACAATTATGGGAAGAACAGGAAGGTATTTGTCCTTATACTGGTATACAATTACGTTTAGCTGAATATAAAGCTAATCATAATAATCCTATTTATACAGCTTCTTTAGATAGAATAGATTCTACTAAAGGTTATATAATAGGTAATGTACAATTTATCTCTACAGCAATAAATTATATGAAGAATAATATGTCTCATGAAGACACAATTAAACTCTGTAATGTTATTGCTAAACACGTAGTGGAGCTAGGGGCATACGATAGCCCCGTCCATACAACTGATCCATAGACCTAACAGTCAATTGTGACTATGTAGGCGACCAAACCTACATAGTCTTTGGTCTTTTTTAAATTATTTTTTAAATACCTTGATAACCTGTCTTGGAAGTATAGAATACCTTTCGGCTTCTATACGGCATGATGTCTAGCATCGCACTATTCCAAAATGTGCTGATTTGATATCATAAGAATGCTATTGCATAATATACTCATCGAGTATAGAATCTGTATTTATATATTGCGCAATTTATAATTACATCCTCACGATCTTAGGCACATGATCAGTGGCACGTTGTCATACTATCCTGCTCCGGCATCGGTCGTATTGCTACGCCTTACACTTGTTTGCATGTGTGTCAATTCACACTAGAGTTGCTTATTAAAGATTCTAAATCCTAACGATTATCTTACATTTGCTACTTTCTCTAATCTAGACTATGTAGTCAGTATTTCTACTGCTAGAGTACTATGATTTTGGACGATGCGGGGAAATTACATAGACATACTACTGTATTTCCAGTCATAGCGGGCACTTGGGTATTGATTATACAGTTTCTTCAACTGTTCATCATACCATTGACCGACTTCACGAATCAGTTTGTTAGCCTCCTTGTAGAGCTCCTGACAATCTTTTTCGTAGTCTTCAATAGCGATACCGCCGTTTCGTAATTTGTCATCTTTTTCGGAGAACTTCTTCAGATAGTTGAGCTTGATTTCACGCTCTTTGTCTGTTTTCTTCATACTCAAGTAAGTAGATTTACGAGTATATTCACTACGTAAAGTAGTTTCAACTAGACGTTCTGTCAGTTCTTCTTTACGCTTCTTAGCAATCTTTTCGGCTGCTTCTTTAGCTGCCTCTTCAGTTACTGTAGAACCGGTGTTGATGACTTCTTCAATGTTTTCTACTGAAATTTTGGTAACATCTGCTACCGTTGTTTCTTTTCCTGCCATTTTTTGATAATGTTTAGAAGTTGAACTTTATATTAATAATCTCGAGTTATTTACTTTTCATTGCAAGTCTACGTTCTTTGTTTAAACGTCTCTTGCGTTGTCTGTAAGACTCACGTGTACCAGCTTTTATTGCTGTACGATTTTCGTAAGATTGTTCTCTTCGCAATTTATTCTCTTGAATAATCTGCAAATAGATAGCTTCTTTAGCTAGATTAGCCTTTACTCTAGCTTCATAAGCTGCGATACGTTCCTTTGCCTTTTCTTTTCCGTATCGTTGATAAAGATTTTTTCTAATTCTTGCTTGTCCCATATTTTTGATAAATTGGTTACTAATTAAAAAGAACTGCTCTGTGTATTCATATCTCTTATTTCACAGATAACCCCTATCCTTCTCTCCCTTTATCTATAGATATATAGATTGCCGTTGAATAGCCGTTACATTTAATATGTATTAGGGTTTTGGTATATTTGCAGTTCTTTGGGTTGATTGGAATCCACCATACTAACAATTTAAGTTAGAAATATATAACAGCGGGTAGAGGCTCTGGCGGAACCTCTTGCTTGTTATTCGTTGCCATTCTGAGTTTACACTCAAGATCACATTCACTACAGTTGATAATATTATCTTGTGTAGGACAATCGTTAGAAATTGAATTTGAAGTTTTCATGATCATCTCGACCAAATAAGTGTTTGACAATCAATGGTTTGCATAACTTTGCAAATTCTTGTGCTGTTTCTTCGTCTTTGAGTTCTAGACAAGAGCCGACAGCAGCAGCAGCATGGCCAAGCCCACCGTTAGAATAAACAGCGAGCAAGCCAGCAGGTTTTCTCTCATCTGTATAATTCCATCCCCATACGTAATATCGTACTTCTTTGGGATCCATTACTTTGGGTTTCCAGTCTTTATTCAAAGCTTTTGCAACAGTTTCTAACTTGATGAAATTCCTAGTTTCATCTGATAATTTGTAGCTCTTATAATTAGCTACAGGACGAAGACCTAGTATTTTACATGCGTCTTCATAAGGTTTTTCTTTACTTAACTCAATCATGCTTTTTTGCGATTATAAGGTTCCATTTTCTTATGCTTAGGACGTTTCTTATAGTCCTGCTTTACTTCTTTCTCCTTATTTGCCATAATCAAAATAAATGAATGAAATTATTAATTTCTTTCAAATATCGCGGAAGACTTTCCATGTTCTGTTCAGTAAGTATTTTGTTTATACTTCTTTGTAACTTGCCATCTCCGAGCAGATACTTTAATACTCTTGTATTGTGTTCTCTTATCTCTTTGTCACTGACAAGTTCTTTTGCAAGTCTCATCTTGAATACAACTTCATCTGAATCAAGAGGACTACCAAGTCTTTCACGTAATTTGATACACAAGTCAAGTAACTCATCTTCTAATGTTGTTTTAGAGGAATGTTTAGCACTTGTGTTAACGGCATCAGCAATTAGTAGCTTAGCAATTTCAGTGTCGTCATATTCAAGTATGTTTACACAGTTTGTTCCACTACTGTTTGTTGTTTGTCCAATGATTTGAGCTATAGTAGATATAGCTTGTGCTCTAGCTTCTTCATTGACAAAGTCATTTGAAAATAAAATTAGTACAGCTTTCATAATAATTATTGATTAATTACTTTTATTTCGATCTCATACTCTTCTAATTCCTTCTTAATCTCATCAGTAGAGAGATTAGAATTAATTTCTAAGTATGGAACGAATTGAATTTCTTCACTTGGTTTACTTCTAGCTAGCCGTTTGGCATCACTAAATGTTATACCTAATATCTTAGTTAATGCTAGGATATTAGCATAGAGATGACCAGTATGTAATATCATACTAGTTATGTGCCTTTTGGATTCCTGTTTTTTAGTTTTCATTTCTACATATGCTTAAATTTTATTGTTAGTAATTTGACGACGTGCCTACAGTGCTATAGGCAAATTTGTTAACGGAGAAAAGATATACAGCACTATATATCCTGACTAATACTACATATTAATCTCACTTTCAACGAGGTTATTAAAAGAAATCAATTATAGCAATCACTAAGTTTTAAGTATTGGTGAGAGCAACACTAGGGAATAGCAGAAATAGCGGCTAAGCTAATCTTATCAACCCACCTGATTTTTACGTCCGCACGATCATAGTATACTCTTGCACCCCGAACTTTGTTGAGTTATGCAAGCTTAACTCTCGAAACAGGATATACTACTTACGCCCCACAGGCTTGTCATTTACTGAAGACTAGCCTACTTTCACAAGCAAGCTAACCAAATCTGTTTTTCTTCAAATACTATTCGATTATTATGCAAAACGCTGATCTCTAACGCCTTAGAGAGTCTCTCGGATTCTTCACAGAATCCACGGTAAGAATATTTTTCTGAATATCTGCGCCAGTTTTTATATCTTTGAAATGCTCTTTGTTCGACTCGTATATATAAACTATGTCGCTATTAGACAAAGATGTCCCATGCGTCATAAGAATATCAACAAGAATCGCTTCAGGCATTGCTAAAAATATACTATCTACACGCATACCTTCTTTCACATCCTCTCTAAATTTGAGAACTTCCTGTATTGTTAGTACAGGCTCACTAGCTTTTGCAGTGTCAATGCAAACTGATTCGTCTTCCGACGTAACAATTTTAGCAATAGGTTCATGACACAGAAACACTATTACTCCAGTAGCGATTACTAATGCAATGGCTACTAATATCGTCCAAAAACATCCATTAGACGATTTTCTTACTACAGGATACTGATCTTCATTCATCATATTAGTCCTCCAGTTCGTCTAATAGGTTTGATACTACAGCTGGTGTTTCAACAATCTCGGTTTCATCACCATTTATACAAATGTATGATCCACCATCAGGATTACCACAACAGTAGTCAAATGAACGACTTGTGAACACTAACTCTTGACCGTCCGTAGTATGGACTGTAACACTTTTTTTCTTTTTCATTTTGATAATGATTTAGTTAATAAATTATTTAATAGTATCACCTACAAAGTATACGTCTATATACAAATAGTATGCGACATATGCTTTATATTCATCACCCGTAACAGGATTTACTAAACACAGTACGTATGTATCATCATCTTCTTGATACTTATTACTTACTAAATAATGTTTATACCTTACTTGTAGATCTACAAAGCCTAATGGTTCATATTTCTTTTTGAAATTAAATGGTGAACCAAATATTGCACCAGCAATAATAGCAAGTAGAAGAGCGACACACAGGAAATTACTTATTCTGTTGAGTACACTTCGATGTTTAGTCATTTGTACTGTCATTTATTAATCTCCTTCCATAGTTTAATGCATTCATATACTGTTATATATATTACGTATACTGCTGCAACAATTGATAAGACCTGGAATATTGTCATGTTGTTAGTTAATACTCTCAAATAATTTAAATACATTAGCTTCACATGCAAACCAGGAAGATTTATTAAAACATGTTACTGGACCTATTGCTTTGGCTAATGAATTGGCAGTTATTTGATTTTGTGCAAATAAACTGTCTAATACGTATCTTTGAATTGAATTCATATTTTAATTTATTATGTTATTCTTTGTCTTTAACACAATAGTATATAATTATAACTATTATGATTATTCCTCCAGCAAATTGTATTTGTGACCATTCCATATTATTATTCTTTAAGTTTCTATCTTTATTATACTTAAATTTGAATAAACAAAAGAAAGCTAGTCCGAAGACTAGCTAACTAAAACTGAATTGGTTAGGGCATCATTGCACCTTGCTGTTGTGGCTGTTGTGTAAATGCAGGAGCTTGCTGTTGAACTTGCTGCTGTGCAGGTTGTTGTGGCTGTTGGGTGAAGATTGGTTGTTGACCTCCAGTCACATCATCTTCAACTATAGGTGTTTTCTCAATGCCTTGCGGTTGAACAAACTCACAATAGTTCTGGAATTGTGCAGTACCAAGTTCATTTACAGTATGACCTTTGCGATATTCAATCTTACCAGTATCTTCATCTCGGTAGAAGATGGTAAATACACTTAGTGATGTGTAAATTACTGGAGAAGAACCGTCAGCATTCATTACTTTGTGACCTGCTGGATAAGCTGGTCTACCTTGTGGTAATAATGGTGTTGGTTTGCGTGCAGCAACTCCTACGAGATATTTCTTGTAGAATGGTGCTGGTGCAGTCCATTCAGCCCATGCTCCATTGAGGTATGCTAAGTCATCTGGTAATGGTTGGTCAGCTTGTGCTGAACCTCCATTTGCAGTTGATAGGTATGGCTCATATAATTGTATGAGACTTTCCTCAAATACTGGTGGTAGACTCCCCATAGATGCTCCCCAAACACCACCTGTTGGTATTAGAGATGCAGTTAAGAATCTGCGTTTACCGTCTGGGTTAATACTTGGGTCAATAGTTTTATTGCCCTGTGCATCAATTCTCTCTCCGACTTTACGGATTTGTACATTCATTAATTTGTAACGTGCCATAATACATGTATTTTTATTGGTGAATAATCATAATAGCGATAGTGCTATATATTGGTAATATAGCAAAATGTTGTGTAGACTGAAGGGCTGAGATGAGTGATGAGATTGGATAGTATCCCTCCTCCACACTCTCAATTCTCTATAATCCCTTCGTACGTCCGCATTTGTTGGTAGATGTGGCTGACTTGCCCCGTGCGCAGCTCTTTATAGATTATGAAGGATACAATATGTATTCTATCACAATCTACCTTATAACTACTGCACTATCAAGTATATCACCTATCTCGCCAGTTGTTGTTGGTTGTGTTTGACTTGCTTCCTGTTTTAAATAAAAGGGCAGCCCGAAGACTGCCCAAGACTAGTTACCACAAGTAGAGAAATCTAGCTATGCGGATGACTAGTCCACTGAAAGCTATACCTACTCCCCATCTCCATACTGTTAGCCAAGCATGAAAGTCATATACTTCTCTTGCGACCATAACAACAGGAGTAAGACACATAATGATAATGCCTAGACTAATCAGTATAGTACCAGCATCTTTCAATTTTAACAGTTTTCACTCTGTTTCATAATTAATTGAATTAAATGTTAATAAATGCAAAGAGTACGCAACAGCTTTTTTACCGTTCAATCTAATCAAATGAGGATAGATAAGGGTAATAGGACTCGATGTTAATCTATCCTAAAACTTCATTTATTACCTACTAACATAAGTAGAACTTACCTATCCCCAATAGATGTTAACAGAGGCTGAAATGTCCCTGTTAGCTAGGTTGTGAGGATGAGTCCTCACCACAGATAGCATCAATTAATGCGTCTGTGAATTCGTCTTCAACATACTCCATAAGTAACAAATTAAGAATACAAAATAAGCTCCAAAGAAAGCATATGCTAACCAAGGATACATACACAGTAATGCCATAATCGTAATTTTGATTTTGATAAAACAATACGGGGACTTCCCCCAATTTTTGATAGGAGGGGATGACTTGGTGTACTACTTCACGCACACACAACCTCTCTCAAAATTTTACCTCCCCTAAAAATTTTTATATAATTTTTTTGTTAAACAATGTTAAATAATCACTGTTAAATAGCTCTAAACATTGTTAATAAATGTTAAAGAAATGGGAACCAAACGCATATAAGAGACGTTATAAGGGGAGTAAGAGGGGTAGTAGTACTTACTGGTTACTGTAATCTAAAGTAAGAGTATTAGTTTTAACTACTATTATACCTTTACTTTAATAAACACATATGAATACAAAAGTAACTAGAAAACAAGTAGAAGAAGCTAGAAATTACTTATATAACATTAATACACAATTAGGTATGACACTATACGATCCAGAATTAGCAGAGATAATCAAGAATAGAGAAGTAGTAGAAATTCAAGGTAAAAGATACCATATAGAGAGTTCTCCTCTAGGTACTTGTGATGGTTGTTGTTTTATGGGTAAACAATGCCCACAGAGAGCTGTAACTTATTGCACCTCAAATGGTGGAAATATTATAGTAGAAGCAGAACCAAATAAGAAATAATACGTTATAGTTAGAAACTAAGTAAAAAAGAATATGGAAGATAAAGTACTAGAAACAGTAGTTAATGGCATTAAGTGGGAAGTATTGAAGGATGTGTTGGTTAAACCACTGCCTGCAATTATGGTTACTAAGGAGTTTACAGAACAAGTACCTAACGGTAAAGTAGATGAAGAAGGATTTAACGAGTATGATACTAAGACAGAGATAAAAGAGGTAGAATCTGATTGGGCTACTGGTATCGTACTAAAGATTCCTTCACATCTAAAGGATGTTGAGTTCAAAGTAGGTGATACAGTTGCTTATAATAAGAAATTTGCAATGTATTTTGACCTAGTAAAAGATACTCAGTTAGTGAAACCTTATGATCTTATTGCCGTTAAATAAGATAAAATTCCTAAATTTCATTTTCATATAAAGATTGAGAGCTCGACGAAAGTCGGGCTTTCTTTTTATATATTAATTAATTGTTAACAAATGTTAAAAGCTATTAACAATTTTAACATTCTAGCGTTTATTAGGCATATGGAAAAAATAATAGTTGTGGGTCTCTGCTTTTCCATGATATGGCTTGCCATATGGGGACTCGGTAATAAAAATAGAGATTAATATGAAGTACACTTTTAATAGAGATTTTGGCTTTTTCAAAGCAAACGATAGCCTTACTTGGGATGAAGAACTCGGTGCTTTTACTATGGATGTAAAGGACGAGAACGGTTTTAGATCTGCAATGCTCGATGAAAGAACAGCTGAAGACATGTACAGTGAAGGTATTTTGTCAGTTGGTATCGAACCAAGAGATAATAAGATTGATAAAACTGTTGAGTTTATCGACACTCTTCTTGATACTTATGCTAAGGACTACGAAGATATGAAGAAAAAGGCTGATAAAGGTGAAGTTCAACCGTGTGTTAAGGTTGAAGCTGAAACCGTTTATTACAATCTTACTAAAGTATTGACTAGAATTAAAGACGAATTGACCAATGAATAAATTAGTAAAAGCGGTATCTAAATCCGAATTACTAATGGAATTCTTAAAAAGTCTTAATGGTATACTTGACTTAACTAATAGGGAAATGGAGTTGTTAGCCTGCTTAATAGAGCTAGATGTTAACACTCCTAGACTCCCTAACATTGATAGGAATGTAATATCTACTGAGAATAGAAAGTATGTTAATCGTACTTTAGGCATTACTCCGGATAATTTAAGTAGGTACATAGCTAAGTTTAAGGCTTAGGGTATACTACAGAAAGGTAGAGGAGAAAATGAAGTACATGTTAATAAAGCTTTGATTCCAGAGATAATCGGAGATAGAGTACAAGTAACAATAATACTAAAAGTAAAGAAAGATGAAGATGAGATCACTGCTAATTGATGCAGGTTCAATCATACTTTGGAAAGACTATAACGTACTAAACAGATTATGGCACAAATTAAGGGGTAAAGCATTGGCATTCAACAGGTTCTCTGTAGTAGGGCAGAGAACCGAGCTCCTTACTTCAGATGCACTTACTGATGTTATAGTATATGAACCCATCAAAAAGTATAGTAAATTAGAGAGTAACAAACTAAGATGTATATCATATAATTTAGCTTCTACTAAGGATTGGAATGAAGTAGTTACTGTGATTAACCTGATTAGACCAAATACTCTAAATATTGACAGTAGTGTTGAGAAATGTAAATACTACAAGAAAGTTGACTGGAATGAGAAACTAGACGAGTATATATACTAAATTAAGTAATAAGTATAATATACCATATCAAGTAATAGAAGTAATATGCAACAGTCCATTTAAGTTCGCGAATCAATCTATAAGTAATTTAGACCCTAAACCCGTCATGTTTGCTTACTTAGGTAAAATAAAGATAAAGAAACGTTATGAAGAAGATGCCAAAAGTAGATGCGTATGACCCAGTAATATATCCTAGAATGTTATGGGTAGCTGGACAAATAGAAGGACTAGATAAGACATTCATCTTTAATAAGATGGAAGATACTTCAGAAGAGGATCCAGATGGTTACAAGAGCTTACTATACGAATCAGATCATGGAACAGGAGTATTAGTTACAGTTCCAGTTACTAAGAAATCTGACAGAACTAAAGGAGCTCTAGTAATAATACTAGATTGGGATGCACTACAAGGTGGAGACGAAGCACACGAGGCTGTACATGCAGCAGATTATATATTTGATGAACTAGGCATGTATACACAGTCTTTCGCTAATCACAATGAGCAATACGCTTACTTAGTTGGATGGATAGCTGGTTGCATTAGTAAAACAATAATAAAATTAAAACAATATGACACACGAAGAGAGTCTGATGATGTGGAAGATAGAGCTTGACAACTTTAATAAATTAGGTACAGACAAGGCTTCCAAAGACATTAAGAAACTATATGAAGTACTTGATAAGGTAATTACAGCTGGTACTATTACTTACGAGGATTTTACTAGGGATATGATAGATGAACTAACTACTTTAATGGTTGAGGCTGGTAAAGAGGGAAAAGAGCTCGATAGAGCTACTGAAGTTGATACTATCTGCAAACGTTTAACTGAGAAGTATGAAGCGAAATATAACGAGAGAGAGTCTGTAGAAGGAGATATAGAACTTTCAACAGATAATTCACAGATACAGGACGAATCGGGAGTATGTGAATCCGAATGTGCCTCTGAAGAGAGCAGAGGAGATACTCCAGAGATTGGTTAAGGAAGATTATTTAGGTTACAGAATATAATAATATGGAAAAGATAATTATAAGCAAATCAGGTTTTATAGTATTTGATACTGAAACCAACGTAGTAAGAAGACCCATTGACCTTTACTTTACTAATAGAGTAGCAAGAGTAGATAAAGGAGGGCAAGTAATCACTGATGATGAAGTAATTGATGTAGAGCCTAACAGTTATGTGACCGTATTTAATGCATATGACGAAGCAGGCTTTGCTAGAAGTAAAGTAATTGTTATTAGTGATCCAGCTACAGTTCATGATCTAGACGAGTTCTACACTGAGACTAGAGGAGGATCAAAATCTGAAGAATACAAAACATACAATGAAGCTGTTTGATATACTTGGTGGTAAAGTAATAATTCATTCAGACGCCTTAGGTATCCCATGTTTTAAAAAGATATGGGATGCTGATAAGGCAGACAAAGAGCACGCTACTAAAGTAATCAGTTACATAGTATTGAAGAACAAATGGGATAGTCCATATGTACTTAGTATGAACTCTGATTCTATAGAGACTAAGCTCAAAGAAGAATTATTTAACGATGTCAACTATAGTCTTACTGATGATGAACTGCTCTGTGAAGAGCAATATAAGCAATTCTGCGATACTAACCTACTTAAGATGTTACGTAATATGCGTCGTAAACTAGACAGTTTTAGCGATTACTACGAACAATCTCTAGGTGAGGAACTAGATGAAAAGAAGATCGAGAAGTACTTAGCTGGGTTCGAGAAGGTAAAAGGATCCTATATTACTTTAGATTTCTTAGAGAAAGCAGTTAAGACAGAAGAGCTTACAACATCTAAGGTTAAGGGTGATTCTAAGATCAATCCTTATGAGTTGGCAAAATAATACAGTAAAAAATAACTAGAATTAAACAACACGTTATAGGTGTTATAAATAGAACTAAATATGAAAAAGCAATTGATTATTACAATAGACGCTACGCAGGGTTCAGAAAAAGCTTGGGCGGATATTAATGAAGCACATGAAGCAATAATGAAGGCGAAAAAGCCTTCATTGTGGCAAAGAATTAAATCTTGGTTCTAATAACCAAAAGGTCCGACGGGGACGGACAATAAGTATTCCCCGGCACATATTGGGGTATAACGTAATTGGCAGCGTCGCCGGCTCTAACCCGGTATGATTTGTGTGGGTTCGAATCCTACTGCCCCAACCAATTGATTTTTTACTATGTCGTACAGAGATATTGATCCTAAATTAGCAGGTATATATATGTTCAAAAATAATATTAACAATAAGTGTTATATAGGACAAGGAGTATCGTTGAGAAAAAGAATAAAACATCATTTTAGTAATATAAAGACTAAACGTTACGATTTACCACTATATAAGGCTATTGAGAAACATGGTATTCATAACTTTACTATAGATATATTAGAATCATTTATTCCTGATACTAGTCTAACCTTAGAGGAATTAATTAAGAAGTTAGACGATTTAGAAATAAAGTATATCGAGTTATATAAAGCTTATACGGAAGGTTATAACTGTACTAGAGGTGGAGATTATGGAGTTTTAGGGTTGAAGATGACTAAAGAGCAGAAGCAAAAGATTTCTGAAATATCTAAACAAAGAGCTCAAAATTACTATAAGCCTATCTACTTATACAATATAAAGGATAAATCTATTATATATGCAATTAGTGTAACTCATGCCGCTAATATAGTAGGCTTTCATAGATCTTGTATTATAAGATGTGCCAAAGGAGAATATAACGAGACTCATGGATATTTAATTGCTTATACAGAAGAGGAATTAAATACAAAAATACACTCTTATAAGAGGAGTAAGTATAATAGTATAAAGAGTTAACAATGGTAGATTTCGAAAAATAGATCAAAAATAGTGACAAGTTTAGAGGCCCAGCGCTATAGTATTTAGCTACTGGGCATTATTGTTAGTACCCTGAAGGAACCTCAGAATTCTTCGCGTACTGGGATGAATAGATGGATAGATGTAAGTATGGTTATACTGCTGATGATGGAGACTTTATCAGTGGGTATAACTATTTTTATTTAAACTTCTGTCCTATTCAGAGAATCATCTATAACACTATTACTAATGTAGATGGTTCTACTACGATAAAGAAAACACGTGATCTACAGTTCCCTGACTTCTATGACTATGACTATTACTTCTTCTAGGCAGTAGAACAAGCTGAAACAGAAGGTAAACATCTCTGTGCATTAAAGAGTAGACGTAAAGGTTACTCATATAAGAATGCAGCTATGGCATGTCGTAATTACTATCTGTTTGCAGGTAGTAAGACGTATATCTATGCTAGTAATAAGCAATACCTTACTGAGGATGGTATACTTACTAAGGCTTGGGACTATATGGACTTTATAGACAAGAATACAGCTTGGGGTAAGAAGAGATCTGTAAATACCTAGATGCGTAAACGTGCCGGTTTCTATACTAAAGACGAATATGGTAATGAGGTTGAATTAGGTTTCAAATCAGAGATTATTGGTGTTACTTTGAAAGATAATCCAGACGTAGTACGTGGTAAAGCAGGTAAGCTTATTATATTCGAAGAGGCTGGTTCTTTCTCTGAATTAGGTGCAGCATGGCAGATTGCTAGACCGTCTGTAGAACAGGATGGTATGGCATTTGGTACTATGATTGCATTCGGTACTGGTGGTGATGAAGACAGCCATTTTGAGACTCTTAAAGACATGTTCTATAATCCAGATGGTTACAACTGTCTAGGCTTTGATAACATATGGGATGAGACTCCATCTGATAAGAAATGTGGATTCTTTATACCACAGTATACTAATATGGACTTCCGTGATGATAAAGGTAATCGTCTATATATGGATGTAGACGGTAACACGTTACGTAAGAAATCCTTAGAGTATATACTAACAGATCGTAGAAAAGTAATAGAGAATGCTACTAACTCTGTAGCAGTAGATAGATACGTCGCAGAACACTGTATAACGCCCTAGGAGGCATGTTTGGAGTTCGGAGGTAATATCTTCCCTAAGAAGGAGTTACAAGAGCAATTAGCCAAGATTAGGATCAATAAACACCTAAGTAATCATAAGTAGGTAGGTGACTTAGTATGGAATACAGACGGATCCCTCAAATGGGTTATTAAGAAGTTAGGAGATATAACTCATTACCCATTGAAGAGAGATGATGACCCAACTGGTTCTATAGTAATATGGGAACATCCAGTACCAGATGCTCCTATAGGCTTGTACATACTTGGGGTAGACCCGTATGACCATGACTAGTCAGGTACTAATTCATTGGGCTCTACGTTCGTTTACAAGCGATTCTAGAGCTTTGAGAATTATTATGATATAATAGTCGCTGAATACACTGGAAGGCCTTAGACGGCAGAGGAATACTACGAGAACCTGCGTAAACTAGCAATATACTACAATGGTAGGATAATGTATGAGAATGAGCGTAAAGGTCTATTCCCATACTTCACAGCTAAGCATTGTGACTACTTACTTGCTGATCAACCAGATATTATATCAGATATAGTTGGTAATTCTAAAGTATAGAGAAAAAAGGGTTGTCACATGAACAAACAGATTAAGCAATGGGGTGAAGGCTTAATCAAAGACTGGTTAAATGAAGAACAAGCACCCGGTAAGAAGAACTTACACAACATACTATCAGAGCCGCTATTAGAAGAACTTATAAGCTATAATGACACAGGAAACTTCGATAGGGTCATGGCGTTGATGCAAGTAATGATCTATAGAGAACAGCTCTATAATCTCAAGGTTAAAGAAAAGAAAAAAGAGAATAAGAATAGGGTGCTGTTTGAAGGACCTATCTTTACTCAAGCGTGGTTTCATGACGATGAAGTCACAGATAATTTAGAAGCATATATGTTTTAACTATGAAGAATATTAATCAGTTCCCTATCTAGAAGTTACCCATGTCTAAGAAGACTCAAGCTTGGAGAGAGTCTTGTGTAGACTACATAGTAGGAAAGAGTATGGGTGGCTCTAGAAATGGTAATAACAGAACTCGCAAGGAAGAGATGTAGACATACTATGATCTGTATAATAGTATATACAATGAGAAGGATCTAAAGTATGTTACAAACCCATTCAAGCAAGAAGATGGATTCCCTGCAATGGCTTAGGATTATAATATAATCAAGCCTAAAATTGACCTATTACTTGGTGAGGAGACTAAGAGACCGTTTAACTTTAAAGTGGTACGTACTAGTGATATAGCTACCAGCGAAATGCAAGACAAAGCTAAGTAGATGCTAATAGACTATATACAGGCTAGTATCATGAGTAAGTTAGGACCGGAAGAACAAGCTAGATATCAGCAAGCTTTACAGTCTGGTGAGATTATGCCTCCTGAACAGATACAGAAATACATGAGTAAAGACTATAAAGATATAGCAGAGATTACTGCTTACCATAGTCTTAACTACTTGAAGAACAAGTTGAACATTACTCATGAGTTCTATAAAGGTTGGAAAGATGCATTAATAGGTGGTGAAGAGATATACTATGTTGGTATACAGAATGGTAATCCATGCCTTGAACGCATTAATCCTCTTTACTTTGATTATGATACTGATACATCTGACCTAGAGTTCATTCATGATGCACAATGGTGCGTATATGAGATGAAACTATCAGCTACAGATATCTATGATAGATACTATGATAAACTGTCTGAAAAGCAGTTAAATCAGCTGTTAGACATGATGGAAGATGGTGCTAAAGGTGGTATTAACCCTGAAGTAAGAAAGACGTCTATGGACTTCCCACACTTCAAGATGCACAGCATTAACGGTTTTACTACTAATCCATTTGATTCATCTAGTAGTATAAGTGTATGGCACTGTTGCTGGCAGTCATTCAGAAAGATAGCATTCGTAACTATAGCTGACCCTGAAACAGGAGAACCAGTAGAGTATATTGTAGACGAGTCATACAATGAGACTGGTATGGAAGTTAGTGTAGAATGGAAATGGATTATTGAGACATGGGAAGGATATAGAGCAGGTGAAGACTTATACTTTGGTATAGAACCTCTTGAATATCAACATGTATCAGCTGATAATCCTAATGCACAAAGACTCCCTTACACTGGTGTAGTATATAATAATACTAACAGTAGACCTAGATCATTAGTAAGTATGATGAAACCATTACAGTATATGTATATTGTACTGTGGTATAGGTTAGAGTTAGCAATGGCTAGAGATAAGGGTAAAGTAGTAAATATGGATATTACTCAGATACCTAAGTCTATGAATATTGATGTTGCTAAGTGGATGCATTATCTATCTGCACTAGGAGTTAACTTTATTAACCCTTATGAAGAAGGTTGGGATATACCTGGTAGAGAAGGTGGCAAACCATCATAGTTCAACCAAATTACAGCTTTAGACCTTACTATGGCTAATACTATAGATCAATACATCAAGTTGATGGATAAGATTGAATCTATGTTAGCTGAGATTACTGGTGTATCTAAACAGAGAGAAGGAGCTATTTCATCTAATGAATTAGTAGGTAATGTAGAAAGATCTGTAATACAGTCTGCTCATATTACTGAACCATGGTTCTGGACTCATAACCAAGTAAAGAGAGAGACATTAGTAATGTTACTCAATACTGCTAGATACGCTTGGAAGGATACTAAGACATCATTACAGTATGTATTTGATGATGCAACTAGAGCATTCATAACACTGTCAGATCAGTTGTTCTATGAGGATTTAGACGTATTTGTAGAAGATACTACTAAGAATCAACAGAACCTTGAAGCATTGAAGAACATGATGCAACCTGCTATGCAGAATGGTGCTAGTCTACTTGATATTGCTGAAATTATTACTTTGGATAATGTCAACATGATCAAAAATAGATTAGAGGAAATTGAACAGAAACGTATGGAACAACAGCAAGCTATGGAACAAGCACAAGCTGAACGTGAACAACAGATGTTACAAATGCAGAATGAAGTTAAGGAAGAAGAGTTAATGATTAAGGAAGCAGAGATGGATCTTAAGAAATATGAGATTGATCAAAATAACGCAACTAAGATTACTGTAGCTCAACTTAATGCTTATAGAGGTTTGGAAGATCAAGACCAGAATGATAATGGTATTCCAGATACTATGGAAATAGCAGCACAAGCACTTGAAGAGAGAAAGCAAGCATCAGAGGAAGCTTCTAAACAGTTTGAGTTCAATGCTAAGATGCGTGAATAGAACTTAAAGAAAGAAATAGAAGAGAAGAAAGTAGCTTTAGAGAAGTAGAAATTAGAATCTCAAAAAGAGTTACAGAAGATGAAAGATGACGCTGCAATGGAAAGAGAGAAACTGAAAGCACGCACAGCAATTCGCAATAAAGTAGCAGGAGAGAAATAATATGAAGGTAATACAGAATAAATGGATACCGTTTAAAGGTTATAAATACATTAATCTATTTGGTTTAATATTTACTAGAGATGCATCTAAAATAAATGCTAAGGAATATAATCACGAGAAGATTCATTTGAAGTAGATGCAAGAGATGCTGTGGTTGCCGTTTTACTTATGGTATGGAATAGAGTACTGTATTATTAGACTACTTAGATTCTTTGACAAGCAAAATGTAGTATATCACGATGTTAGCTTTGAAGAGGAAGCTCACAATAATGATGATAACTACACTTACCCTGAGACTAGGAAACATTATTCTTGGTTGAAATATTGTAAAATTAAAAGTTATAAGGAGGATTAATTATGGGGTGCAAGAAAGGCGGAAAGAAACCTGTAAAGAAATAAGGTTATGGACAGACAAGCATTTAGAAATAGGATGCAATAGTTGAAGTAGTACCGGGAGTAGAATCCCGGTAAGACTTACCTTGACTTTAAGAAGTATGCTGATGGTGGTGAGACTGGAGAAAAGGACTGGTACAATTCTTTAACGAAAGAATAGAAGAATAGAATAGTATCAACCAGTAATTACATATCCGATGATCAAGCTAGAACATTAGGTAATACATATCCAGCTACTGTAGTAAGAGAATTATAGAGTGGAAGTTTTGCTTTTGATGCAGGAGAATTACCACAGGTGGATATTAAGCCAACTCAAATGTATGCTGTGTTAAATACATATTATCCGTTTATTAGTAAGTATTCTAAGACTGGGCATAGCGAATTAATAACTCCTGCAGGTAGGACCATAAGTACAGGAGGATCTGATAAGAATTATAACCTGTTTTGTAACAACTGTTCTGATGCTACTGGTACAGCACTATAGAAAGCATTTAATAAAAAATTAAACTCCAAATTATTTACTACTCCAGGAGATGTAAAAGACTTTGCAGAAGACTTAGGAGCTATTTATAGTAGTCCTAGCAGTAAACATAATTAGAAGGGAACAAAGACACAATTTATACCCGTAGACATCAAGCAAGCTAGAGAACTAGAATTTTAGGCAGATAGTATATATAGAGATGGAATGGGTATGCCTATATAGAGTAGAGAAGAATTTTGGAGTAAACCAGAGAAATATGCTGAAGGAGGAGAGATACCACCTAGCAACAAACCTGTAATTCCTGAAGAGCCTCAACCATATAAAGGTAAATTATATAAAGATAGATATGGGCGTAAGTATACTGAAGATCAGTTGGCTGATTATTATGACAATAGTAGTGATGAGATTGATAGATTCACTGGGAAACCATTCGTCAGAGGATTAAGGCCAGTAGGAGATATAGAAGACGCTGCGAACGTAACACCTGTGGGAGACGCTATATCTGTATATGATACTTATAAAGCTTTAAGGAACAAAGACTGGGGAAATGCAGGATTAGCAGCTTTGGGTCTAGTCCCTTTTGTGCCTAGTTTTGGAGGAGTTGCTGTTAGATCTTCTAAGAAAATCAGTAAACCTAAGAGTACTTATATTCCTAAAGTGGACCCTAACTATAAATAGAATGTTATAGATAAGGCTCTACATGAGCAGAAAAGTTATTCAGACATGCCATTAAGTCTAGTTGAAGAGATAAATGATCAGCGTAACAGAACATATGATCTGATGCAAGAACCGTATGCTAGAGAAAGAGCAAAGGCTGTGGATCATCAATATGGTACAGATTATTTGAAGGTATATGATAGTATGTTAGAGAAATATGTTGATATTGATGAGTATTTCCAACTTCCAAAACCGAAATACAAGAAGATGGAAAGACCTACTATTGGAGCACAAGTTACTCCTTCAGAAGGAAATACTATGTATTTCAATAGAGACATGATCAAAACACCAGAAGATATTCCTAATAGTGTAGTGCTTCATGAAATGGGTCACTTGGTAGACGGTGCAGCTGGCATGAATAATGAGTTCTTAAGAAAACTTGGAGACAAGAGCAAATTCATCCCATTCAATCAGGCTAAGACTATGTATCCTAATATGACCAGGGATATGTACAATAACATATTACAGGGTACTGAAATCAAGAGCTACATGAATTAGTTTAGGAATTACTTGAATCAGAAAGGTAAACTAAATAGAGGAAACTATACAGGTAGTTATAAGAATTTGAAGAAGGAAATAATTGATGCTCCTAGAGAAAGCTTCAATAATATCAAAGCAATCTTCAATCTTTATAGAAGTCCTAAGTTATTCAACAAGGACTTTCAGATGATACCTATAGTAAATAATAACGATAATAACACTATAGTATAATGGATAATTCATATCAAATAAATGTGGCGCTGATAATGCCAGAATATCCAATTCCTAAGTATAAGGATGGTGGCATACATATCAAGAAAGAGAATAGAGGTAAGTTTAATGCCTTAAAGAAACGTACTGGCAAAAGTACTGAAGAACTTACACATAGTAAGAATCCACTAACTAGAAAGAGAGCTATCTTTTCTTAGAATGCTAAGAAGTGGAAACATAAAGGAAGAAAGAAAAAATAAATCTAATTATATATAATTATGGAAGAAATTACATTAAACGGTTTTGAAGTATTTGAAGACTTCCTGCCAGGAGCTAATGTACCTAAGAAAGAAACACAGCCCGCTGGCAATGATGATAACAATGAAGATATCCTAGATGGTGTAGGTGAATCAATGACAGACGAGGAGCTGGAAGCATTGCGTAATCCTAAGAAAGAAGAGGATACAAAGGATGATAAACAGGATGAAGAAGATAAAGAACCTGTTAAAGAGCCTAAAAAAGAAAGTAAGAAAGAGGATAAGAAATCAGAATCTGAAGAAGAGATCGAAGATGAAGTAGTTGAAGAACCTACTAATGAACCAGATAGTAATGCAGTGAGTGCATTCTTTGGTGTAATGGCAGAGAAATTCGGATGGGAAATGGGTGACGATGATGAAGTACCTAGTACACCTGAAGAGTTGGTAGACTATTTCCAAGCAGTAATTGAAGAGAATTCAGTACCACAGTATGCTAGTGAAGAAGTAGAAGCACTGGATAATTTCGTAAAGAATGGCGGTAACTTGAGAGATTACTTTGAGATTGATGGTGAACTTGATCTAGAAGACTTTAGCATTGAAGACAATGAAGTAAACCAGAAGATTGTACTTAAAGAGTTCCTTAAAGAGAAAGGTTATAGTAACAAGCAGATTGATAAGAAACTTACTAAGTATGAAGATGCTGGATTACTTGAAGATGAAGCAGAAGATGCTTTAGAAGCTCTGAAAGAGATCAGAGAGAATAAGAAACAACAGCTATTGAAAGATCAAGAAAACCAAGCTAAGGAAGCTGCTAGACGTCAACAGGAGTATTTTAATAGCGTTGTCAACGAAATAAAAGGTATGCAAGATATACGCGGTATCAAAATTCCGGAAAAGGATAAGAAACAACTGTTAGAGTATATCTTTAAACCTGACGCTGATGGTAAGACACAGTATCAGAAAGACTGGTCTAAGAGCGTAAAGAATTTACTCGAGTCTGCTTACTTTACAATGAAAGGCGATACACTACTTAAAGCTGCGAAGAACGAAGGTTCTAGTGACGCTATCAGTAAGTTCAAAAATAGTTTGAATAAAACTGGAGTAAGTAGAAAGACGAAGAAAACGGACAACACTAGCGATATAGATATGTGGAAGTCTTTTGCGCAGCAGTTGCGTGTAAATTAATAATAAACTAAATAAATTAAAATTACTAGTATTTTATGGATAATAATATTCTAAATAACTTAGTTTTATACAAAGGTAAATGGTTTTCAGACTTGATTGACACTGCCAAAATCAGTGCAGCTTCGCAATAGAATCCATATCAGGTTGCTACCGTATTGTCTTATGTATTTGGAACTAAGGATAGCGGTTACAACACTTCCCTGGATATGTTGACAGGTGGTCTTGGTAACGTTATGACGATTGACCAACCGAGCTGGGAGTGGAGTGTAATGATTGATGCTGATAGAGCAGTTACAATTAGAGATGCAAAATGGAATGGCGCTGCTATTACTTCTGATTCTACTCCGGGTCTGGGTAATACTCCTATCCAATTGTGGCTTGAAGATAACTGGTTCGGTCCTACAGCTATCTTGGAATTCGACGATAAAGAATACCAAGTACGTGTAGCTGGTGCTCCTTACCAAGATGGTAACCTTTGGGTTTACACTTGCTTCGTAGCAGACGGACAACCTTCATCTTATATCCCTGCTGACCTGCTGACTCCGGGTAGCCAAGTATCACGTCTTGCTTCTGCTGTAGAAGAATACAGTGAAGAAGGTGATATCCTGAACTATAATACTCATTTCAAAATGCGTAATTATCTGACGACAATTCGTATTAACTATGATATTACTGGTTCAGCTTATTCTACAGTTATGGCTATCGCCCTGAAAGATCCTAAAACAGGTAAATCTTCTTACTTGTGGGCAGACTATCAGGAATGGGTTGCTATGCGTGAGTGGTATAAGAGATGTGAAAGAATGTTGGTTTACATGAAAAACAATGTAAACAAAGATGGTTCTTGTAACCTGAAAGGTACTAACGGTCGTCCAGTATTTATTGGTGCTGGTTTGCTGGAACAGATTGCTCCATCAAATAGACGTTATTACACTGAATTGACAGCAGAACTGTTGGAAGATTTCTTGTTCGATCTTTCTTACAATGTACTGGGTACTAACGAACGTAAGTTTGTTGGTTTGACTGGTGAAATGGGTATGAGAGAATTCGACAGAATCTTGAAAGAAAAAGTTGTTAACATGAACTTGATTGATACAGTATTCGTAACTGGTTCTGGTGATAACTTAACTTTCGGTGGTCAATTCAAGACTTACAAGATGACCAACGGAATCGAATTGACTCTGAAATATTTCCCACTTTATGATGACTTGACTTACAATCGTAAGTTACATCCGGTTACTAAGAAACCTCTGGAATCTTATCGTATAACATTCCTGGATCTTGGTAGACGTGATGGTGAAGCTAACATCGTAAAAGTAGTTCGTAAAGGTCGTGAGTTCGTAACTTGGTATACTGGTGGTGCTGTTGCTCCGTCTGGTTATGCTAACTCTAAGAATACTCTGAGATCTAACGGTAAGGACGGTTATACCGTATACTTCCTTGGTGAAATGGGTATTATGTTGAGAGATCCAAGAGCTTGCGGTGAACTTATCATGGAGGCAGAGTAAGAGTTAATCTCTCTGGCAACAAAGGGGCCTTCGGGCCCCAAACCCTTATAACTGGATATTCTAATATTTATATTATGGAAGTAATCGTTAAAATTATTAAAAGTAATCCTTGGACTGGTATTACTAAATGGCCTACGTGTTTTGATTGGGTTGGATCTTATTGGACAAGATCAGGTAACCGTTACACAGGTCTTACAGAAGAAGACGCTAGACGTCTAGAAAAAGAAATTGGTTATGCAGAAGGACAGCTGTCATCAACTAGTGAGTTTTGGAAAACTTTCGGTTGCAAGATAGGTAGAGACGGTATTATACTGCATACAGAAAACCCTTATGATGAACTTCAATATCTGTTCCTGAAGAGTCATAAAAGAGTAGCAGACGGTATTAATAAGATTAAACCTTCTACTGATTATGTGATGACTAACAGTGACAATGAGGCAGAAGAAACTAATAGAATCAACAAAGCTAAACGTGAAGCATATAGAGAAATGGATAAAATGTCTATTGAAGATATGCGTAAGTGTTTGAGACTCTATGGTATTAAATCTGATACTATGTCTAATGAGCTTGTAGAAGCTAAGATGGCAGAGAAGATTGAAGAGTCACCTAAGAACTTCATGTTGAAGTGGGTTGATAATCCTAATAAAGAAATTAACTTCGTAATTGAAGAAGCCATCTCTAAAAACATTATCAGAAAGAACAGAGCTAATTATTACTTTGGTACTGACTTGATTGGTAATGGTCTTGAAGATGTTATTGCTTACTTGAAAGACAAGAAGAACAGTGACATTAAGATGGCAATACTTAATGAAATTAAGTCTAAATAATGAATAACCGTACTGCACATATTTAGTTTAAAGTTATCCTAGATAAGAATGCTTAGGGAGTTGCCTTCGGTGGTGCTCCTGCATTCCTACCTTAGGAGACAGACTTATTTCTTAATCAAGCTTAGATTGAGATCTTAAGTAATAAGATAAGCGGCAACAATATACTTAAGATAGGCTTTGAAGGATCTCAATAGAGAATCTCAGAACTAGATGCTTTAGTACGTACAGATAAGAATATATCTGCTACTAATACAGAGTATAATGAATTCTTATTAGAGAATGTGCATAATAACGGAGAGAGATTCACTATATGGGGTATTCAATTGAAGTATGGTAATTACCCTACTAATTGCTTACTAGTGGATCATAATACAGCTGGTTTATTTAAGTAGACCTATAATAATATACCATGGGTGGAATTCCCAGTTGCCGTGTTAGAAGATAATGATTTACTCATATATGTAGATCCTATCATGATGCAAGAGAATCAATATAAACCTACTAATGGTAAATATGCAGTAGATATTACTTATATCAAGAAACCTACACCATTTGATTATACTAAGCCTGATAGTGAATTAGACTTACCAGATGATGTAATGAATGAAATAATTAATAGAGCTGTAGTATTAGCATTAGAGAATATTGAATCTCAAAGAACATCAACCAAACTATAGTTGAACCAATTATCTGAATAATTATGACCGAAAGACAATTCCAAATAGCATTCGAAAGATAGTTGTAGAGTATAGTTCCGGGATATAATACTACTATTAAACTTACTTCAGATATGATATTCCATTATATCAACAGAAGTAAAGATGAATATGTTAAGTCATTATATAGAGTTTTTCAACAGAACCAAGAGATAACAGATAAACTACGTACTTTAGTAAGTAAGAAGATATACACTAAGTCTGACTTTAGTACAGAAGATAATAGATGGTTAACGAACTATCCTGAAGATTATGTATTTACAGTAGGTGAAGAAGTTTATATTGATATTTATTCTAATGCTTGCCCACTCTTAGTAGTTAGGACAAGAGATGTATTAGAAGCTACCATAGAAACAGTAGACAGAATTCTAGAAAATAGTTTGTCAGAATACCACTTGCACCACAATCAAGCCAGACCTGTTCGCTTATATACGGAGAACAAGATAGTCTTGATAACTGATGGTAAGTATGGTATTACTAAGTATATTGTAACTTACTTAAGAAATCCTAAAGATTTAGGTAGTAATCTGAAAGAAGAATACACAGAGTTACCTGAAGTAACTCACCAAGAAATTGTTGATGCTGCGGTTAGACTATATCTATCAGAAGCTGCTTCAACTAAGTCAGATAGATCTGACGATTAATAAGCGTTCATCGACGTGGAAATCTGAAATAAGGAAAGTAGAAGATGAATTAAGTTGACATGAGCGCGCATTGTTAAACTAAATAATTAAAACAACATGTTACAACACGTAGATTATATTCTAATCGGTAAAAACCTGCCTGCATTATATACCACAGCTGATGCTCTTTCAGCAGGTGATGTTGCTTTGTTCGACCAGAATAGAGCTATCATTAAAACAGCTGCTGATGCAGTAAACGCTACTTCTTTGTATGTAGGTGTAGCTCAGAATAAGATCAATGTAACTATGCCGGATGGTACAGTTGCACAGAAAGCTAACATTAAATTCGGTAATGAAATCTAGAAGGCTTCTAAACCATCTGCTGTAATTGGCGAATATGTAGCTCCTGTTCAAGATAAAATTGTTATCACTCTTACTGACGCTGAGATCGTTGCTGGTCACAGATATGTACTGAGAATGGTATACAAAGATATCTATGAAGCACCGGGTCAGTTTACCCATACTTATGAAGTATACGCTAACTCTGCTGATGCTGAGGATTTAGCTGCTGCTATCGTTAAGAAAATCAACAAACACAAAAATCGTAGAATTCAGGCTCAAGCTTCTGCTGCTGTTATTACTTTGACCGCAATGGAAAAAGATGATAACGAAGGCGTTTACTCTTTGAGTGAATACTCAGTAGTTAGCATGGAAGCTACTCTTTACACTACTATTCCGGGTGCTCTGTTGAGCAATCAGCCGATGGCTATTCCGGGTGCTACTATTGTTAAAACTCCTGGTACACCGGGTAAAGGTTACTGGAAACAAGTACGTGATGCTGAAGTACGCTTCATGGGTTACCAAGGTCATGTATTTACTGGTGCATATCCCGAAGTAGAACAGGCTAGAATGGTAGAAGAAGGTGCTACTTACGATTACATTACTATCGAAAACGATAACCTGTACTTAAGTAATGATAACCAGTATATCAAAACTACTCCGCTTACTACTGAATTGTACGTTAAGCATTCAAGTGGTTTTGCTAATTCTATCGTTGCTAAAGGTATCGAAGCATTTATTTCTGGTAAAGCAGCCTAATAATAAATTACTGTAATAACGAAGTGGGGCGGGTTGGATTATTCCTTCCCACTCCACTTTTTTTTATTTTGATAATATGAATAAAATAGTAAACGCAAATATAAAAGACGATGTACTTAAGTTCGAAGTAGTATCAGATGTATCTATCGTTGGAGATTAGATAGGTCATACTATTTATGTAAACGAATGTAGCAACATCGACAACTTGTACAGTGATGATCCTGAGCTCCAAGACTACGTGTTTGACAGCACTAACAGTACTATTACAGTAAGATAGATAGTTAAAGAAGGCGAGCCAGAATTAATAACCACTGTATATAACTATGAAGTTAGTATTACATCTGATAAGATTAGTAGCTTCGATGGTAACATGAAGTATATCAAGATGTATTGTACTACTGAGAATTATGTAAGCGATTACATAGATGGAATCGTATACGATACTAATACGTTATATAATGCTGAGATTAAGATGTTACATAGTTATTGTAGCACTTGCTTAGACGATAAGTAGATGTAGAAAATAATGATATTAGTGTTCAAAAGACAGCTGTTAGAATAGGCTATTGCTACTTCTCATAATAAAGAAGCAATGCAGTATTATTTAGACTTGACACGTCTAATGGGCGTTAATGTTAGTAAAACAAATGAAGGTAATGGATGCTAGAAATGTATTAACGGGGTGTGCTCGTTGTAAATGTTGCAAGCGTAACAATGAATGTATCCGTCCTCTAGATCAATTCTTTTTTGTTACTGTAGACTATAAAGGTAACTTAGTACTAATATCTGATTATGTTGATTATCCTACTGTAGAAGTAGATATGACAGATCAATAGATTACCTTTCATGACGATAATGTGACGGACTTCAATAAACCTGATACTAAACTGTTCTATAATGGAGTACACAAAATTACTTGGTAAAGTAACCTTAACAACAGATGGATTACACGATAGTGCTAAATCCTACGATAGACTGTGCTTAGTATATGACTCAGCATACAGATCCTTTATATCTATTAAGGATGTACCTGCTAACGTTAGTATTGATAATAGATCGTACTGGCAACCTTTAAGTATAATTACAGCTGATAATGAAGACTTAATGGTTGATGAAAATCTACGTATTAAGTTTGCTGATAAGGAGTATGCGCCACTAGAGAATAGTGGTATGGGTTATAAGATACTACGCAAGAGAAAGAACAATATACTTACTCAAGATGATTTCGAAGCTCACACATTGTATGTAGTTGAGTACGACTTCTACTTGGGAGGTGAAACTATAATTATGCCAGAAGATTGTGCAATATACTTCAAAGGTGGTACTATTAATGGAGGTACATTAACTGGTACAGATACTATTGCATATGGTACTGTTACGCGTAAAGGTGATGCTACCTTTGATGGTACATGGTTAGAATCTGGTTCTGGCAGTGGGGATCTATCAGAGTTAGAAGCTAGAGTAGATAGACTAGAACAAGCTATGTTCCCATATAAGTTAACTGTAACAGGAGGTGGAGTATACAAAGAAGGTACTACTACTTCAGTAACAGTTAAGTGGACATTTACTCAAGGATCTACTGAAGATACTCCTGATGATATTAAGATCAATGGTGAGTCCATTGCTACTAATCGGACTAGTAAGACATACTTAGATGTATCTACTGATACTACTTATAATGTTGTAGTCACTAAAGCTGGAGTAGAGTATACCGGTACTGCAAAAGCAGTATTTGTTAATCCTTCATACTTTGGTGTAGTAGTAAGTAACTTCATACCTACAGAAGATTCTATCAAGAATCTATCCAGTGGTGACATCATTAAAGATACTAAGACTTATACTACTCCTGCATTTACGTAGAACGCTTAGAAGAACTGTTATGCATATCCTAAATCATTTGGTATATTAACTAACATTAGGGATTATAACAACCAAAACCTTAATGATTCCTATGAACGTACAGAAGTAGCGGTTAACAATGAGATGTACTATGTATATGTACTTAAGACTCCATCTACTGTAACTAACTACAAGATAACATTTAATTAAAGATATATGATACAGATTATAGATAATTTTGATCACAGAAGTAAATTGCCTAATTTCGCAAGAGATTCATTTGCTACGTTGCAAGAGATGAGATTTTGTCCAGATAGTGATATAGATGAAGGACATATATCTTATTGTGTTGCAACTAATAAACACTACAAATTTAACTCTAGTAACTCAGCAGATGAGACTCTAGGTAAATGGCGTGAGTGGAAAGGCGAAAAAGGTGACAAGGGAGATAAAGGTGATAAAGGAGATGCTGGACAAAGTATATCAGCTAACTTTACTGCATTTATATTTACATCTAGTGAAATAACTCCTACTACTCCTACAGGAGGTAGCTGGGATCCAGATAACAATGTATTTACACCACCTACCGGTTGGTATACTACAGACTCTAATCTAGTAGGTACTATATGGATGTCATGGGCACAATTCCTACCAACAGGTTCAATCAATGGTGTATGGACTCCCCCAGTAAGACTAACTGGAGAAGATGGAGAGAATGGTAAAGATGGTAAATCTATAGAGTTCATATATTGCACTTCTAACAGACAACCTACTGAAGCTGATAAACCTACTAGTTCTAATGTAGATGGAGATGTACCAGCTGGTTGGACAGATCATCCATCAGGTATTAGTTCTACTATGCAATACGAATGGATGTGTGTTAGAACTAAGACAGATGATATCTGGTCAGATTGGAGTATTCCAACAATATGGGCTAAATGGGGATCAGATGGTAGAGACGGTGATGGTGTAGAGTATATCTACAAAAGAACTATTACTAACCAAGCACCTGATAGACCTACAGATGTATCACAAAAAGATGACTTTGTACCAGAAGGTTGGACTGATAATCCTAGTGGAGTAAATGCAGATAACATGTATGAATGGGTATGTCAAAGAAAGTACTAGAACAATACATGGGGTGAATTTAGTACTCCTGCTTTATGGGCTAAATGGGGAGAGAAAGGAGAACCCGGTAAAGATGGTGCTGATGGTACTTCTATCAACATTAAAGGTAGTGTATCTTCAGTAGAAGAACTTCCTGAATCAGCTAATATAGGTGATGCATATGTAGTAAATGGAGATCTATACGTATGGGATGGATTAACATGGAACAACGTAGGTGGTATTAAAGGTCCTGCTGGAGATTCAGCTTATGTACATATAGCATTTGCAGATGGTGTAGTTACTAATGAATCTGGTGAAGTAACAGAAGTAATAGGATTTACAGTATCTGGCTCTGTCAATAAAGCTTATATAGGTACTTGTGCAGACCATAATGTAGCTGACCCTCAAGATCCATTAGTATATAAATGGTAGAAGAATAAAGGAGACAAAGGCGATAAGGGTGATGATGGTGAAACATTGTATACATGGATTAAGTACGCTGATACTCTACCTACTTCATCTAGTAGTACTATATATGATATACCTAATGATAATACTAAGTATATTGGTATATCTGTGAATAATAGTACAGCTACTGAAAGTACAGATCCTATGGTATATACATGGAGTTTATTCAGAGGAAAAGATGGTATTGACGGATCTGACGGTACTAATGGTAAAGACGGTAGAGATGGTAGAATTGTATATCCAGCTGGTATATATGATGCTACTGTAACTTATACGGCTACAGATACTAAAGCTCCATACGTATTACATGGAGAAGGTTACTGGGTAATGAATAAGACTACTAGCTGGTTAGGTACTGCAAATGAAAATAAAACTCCTTAGGATAACTATGAAGAATTTGGAGACAATGCTACTTGGATACCTATGGAACAGTTTGATGCAGTATATGCTAAGATTCTTATAGCTGATAATGGTACTCTAGGTAAATTTGTATTTAAAGGAGACTATATGTTTAGTCAACAAGGTAAGACTAGTTCTGGTAGTTCTTCTAACAACTACGAAGATTTTAATCCTTCTAAACCAGATACCGGATCATTCGTACCTAATTTCTATGTAAATGGACTCACTGGTAGACTTGTAGCTGGAAATGCTTATATGACTGGATCTTATAAGGAGCAAGTTAAACTTATAGACGACAGCGAATACGCATATCTTTCTCTTGGAGGAGGTATTATAAGTGTGAATAGAAGTGTAGACGATATAATGGGTGCTGGTACAGCTCAAGCTATTGGAGTAGGTGGAGGATGGATATATGATACACTTAGTCCTGAGAAGTATTGGACTAGATATATTATTACTAATGTAGCTGACACTAAATGTGTAGTATCTAATTATTTTTCCGGATGTTTTAGAGCTTTTTGTTATATTGACTAGTTATACTATGGAGTAATACTTAGTTCTAAGTATAGTTCTGTTACTCTAACTAAAATTAAAGTACCAGACATGCCAGTAGATTTTGATGGTGTTTCTGAAGGAGGATATGTATCAGAGTTAGTATTAATAAGTCCTAATACTAACAAAATATCTCAAGTTGTAGATTGGAAAGTTGGTAATGTAACTTATAAAATGGTGTAGTTCTAATGATTACTAAAGTAGATAAACAATTAAGATACTCTGTTAAAATAAACTACAGAGATGTTCTAGCATCTATCTGCATCAATGAACTAACAAGTCTACTAGATAAGGTAGACTTTGTTCAAGATAGGTAGATGTTAAAGGCAATGATATGTCATTGCTAGAGATAGATAGGTACTGATATACCTCTAGGTTTAGCTACTGTTTGCAATCTATTTACTCCATATACAGAACCTGAATGTTATACTGGTAGAGTAATCTACAACATATATCAACAAGGTGGTGGTATAGAAGAAGCACCTATTGATGGTAAACAATATGCTAGACAGAACGCTCAATGGAGCGAAGTTAAAGGCGGAGGTGGTGATGGAGGTACTAACATTGTTATATCTGATACTCCGCCTTTAGATACTAATGACATATGGGCAGATGACTCTGAAAAGTCAATTCCTGAATATGTGAATGAAGACTTATAGAGTTTGATATAGGCAGTTAATGCTATTCAACAATAGATAAGGAAGTATGAATATGCATTTAACAATCAATTAAGTTCTGGAGATTTTACTAATAATACTGCTGATGCTATTACTAGTGTAGAACCAGAATAGCCTGTAGAATATACAGAAGAATAGAACTTAAAATATATAGGTACTAATACGGCTAGAGATCCTGAGTATCCAGCATACTCTGAAACTATGATACCTAACCTTAAACATTTACGTATTAAGGCTGGTAAATATACTGACCTATTAGATAATCAAGATAAATTTTTAAATAATGAATTATTGTGGTGTACCGATACCCGAAGACTTTATATTAAAAGTGAAGGTAGCCTCGTATGGATTAATAAATCTGGAGGTGGTGGAGGTGAAGACCCAAACCCAGGAGATGAAGGCATGACTAAAGATGATTTAGATAAACTGGACTATATTGGATTTGTAGCTCCAAGTGGACAAACTTATCGTGTTAAGGTAAGTAATGATGGTAAACTTATTGTTTACATGAAAGAACTCGATACACCTCAAGCAGAACCGACTGGAGGACAAACAGATCCTAGTACTGGCTGGGTGTATGTAACTTCTTTGTATTTACAGAAATTATATATCAATAGTTTATACTGTGGAGGACTAACTGCAGATGAACATAGTTATAATTACTGTTCTCATAATTTCGTAGAACTATCCAATCTAACTGATGCGGATATTAATCTAAATGGGCTATCGTTATAGTACTCTAGTGGTGGTACTAATTGGGAAGTTCTTCCCCTTGAAGGGCTAATTAAAAAAGGAGAAACATTTCTTATTAGAGGAGCGCAATGCTCAGTAATGGATGCAAATACTACTCGTATCAAAGTAAACAGTTATGATATGGAATGGTATGCTAAAGACGGATAGTTAATTAAGTTTGATAATACTAAAGCAAAGTTTTATCTTACTTGGGGTAATACTCCTTCTAGTGTAGCATCTCCATATAGTAATGTTGGAGGAAGTTATAAAGTAAGTAAAGGATATATAGATTTAGTGGGATTAAATAAAGAAAATGCCGGTGATGCAGATACTATTGATGCTAAAGAAAATAATCCATATGCTTATCTTAATTCCAACAGATTATTTACTAAGTATTATAGTATGGACCCAGTAAGTCAAGCTACTAAATCGTTGGATAAGAGAAATAATGCTAATGATTGGTATTTCGTAGATTTGACTAAAGATATTATTCCTATGATAGAATCTTATACTCCTAAGGCTACTTATGAGCATAAAAATATATTCTATAATAAAACCAAACTAGATACTACTAAACCGAACTATATTACATGTACTTTTGGTATTCAGGCAACTGCTCCTAATGCTACTAGATGCTTTAACTGGATATCTACTGAGTATCATGACGAATTCTTATGGTATAAGAAGCAAGGAGAATCAGAATGGAACAAAGTAGAATCATTCAAAAATGAATCTGGTATTAGAAAGTATTATAATAGAATTAGATCTGAGTTTACCGATGGTACAGCATTCACTACTCATAAAGTAATAATCAAAAATCTAAGTGCTGGAGTATACGATTACAAGGTAGTTAGAGATGAGAATTACGAAAGTGAAGTATTACATTTTACTGTACGTGAAGGATCAGATGAATTCACCTTTGTTCAAGTATCAGACCAATAGGGATTTAGATGGGATGAATATCAGATATGGAAATCATCTGCTGAATACATCAAAGACAATGTAGCTGATATGGAGTTCACAGTAAATACTGGCGATATGACTCAAAATGGTAATCGTGTTAACGAATGGATTGACTACTATACAGGTAGACAAGCTATGAAGGATTTCGAGGAAATGCCAGTAATTGGAAATAATGACTTGTGTCCTGCCAACATTTATCAGTTAGGTAATGGAGGTGATAGTTCAAAGATTAATCCTAAGAACTTATCATTCTTCTATACTTTTGAAATGGATGAAGAGAATCCTCCTATTTTCAACATTGAGGGTAAAGAAGTATTCATTGATTCTCTATATTCATTCAATTATGGCAATGTACACTTTATGGCTATCAATTCTGAAATTACAGATGGTACTGAGAAGAATGTATATGGACTGAGTACAAACGGTTTGGTATACTCTAATATGAAAACATGGTGTCAGAACGATATTAATAAGAATTCTGATAAGACATGGAAGATAGCGTTTACTCACGAGTTACCATTTACTATTATTACTCAGAATGTAATTAGTAATTTCTATTGGGATAATACAGAGAATAGTAAGATTGAAAGATCTGGTAGTCATTTGAACTATAATACTACAGCTGATAATAAGTATTGGTTTAGTAAATTCTGTTAGGAGAATGATATTAGATTGGCTATAGGTGGACATAAACATACATATGCAGCTACATTCCCATTGAAGGAGAATCCAGCTAGCACTATGAAACCTATTATTCAAGTAACAGCAGAGATGCTACAAGAATCATTTGGTACTACTACTCTTGCTGCCGATAATTCAGATCCACAACTAGAAGGTCAATTATTCCCATCTACATGGATTGGTAATGATGCATATAAGACTCAGAAGCACTTATGTACATTTGAGTTAGTAGATAAGATAACTGCTCCTGTATACATTACTAATCAGGCTACAGGTTATAAGCATACTTCTAATAAAGAGTTGCCATCTCCTTATACTCCTTGGGATCACTACTTCTTCCCAGCTACTATTACTTAGACAAGTCAAACAGATATTACAGCTAAAGTAAACGCTGGGCAAAGATATCCTTTCTATACTATTTATAAAGTAACAGCTAGTAATATTCAGTGCATTACTAAGAAGATTAATTACTTGTTTACTTCCGCTGGTAAGTATAATGTAAATATACCCAGTAGCAGCAATCCTCCTACAGCCATAGGTGGAAATGGAGAAATTAATAGTGGTAATGACATAATAGTTATAACAAAATGAATTTAAGAAAGTATAATGAAACTACCGGCACTTGGGATATAATCTCTTCAGGTAATGCTTCTGGTATCATGGTTACAGACCCTCACTTTTTAGATGAGGGTCAAACCTTTAAGTCTGTTAATCAAGTATTAGTAGACATGGAT